>R25__coassemble_367_pt1 | contig 27442 bp, 23 predicted proteins | sample R25__metabat2_high_PE_055 | metagenome-assembled genome bin R25
GACTTCAAGAACAAATCTTCTCATTAATAAGCGACAAATTGTCTAAAGCTAATTTCTAGAACAACCCTCTATTGATGACAAAATGTAGCGTGGATAAGTTGAAAACTATAGTATTTCCCTTGCAATCCAGGCACAGGCTTCTGCATCGGCGAGTGCGTGGTGGTGATTTTCTAAGCAGTATCCACATTCTGCAGCTACCGTTTGGAGTTGATGGTTGGGCAGATAACGGAAAGCGCGGCGTGAGGCGGCAAGGGTGTCGTAGAACTCGTAGTCGGGATAGTCCATCTGATAGACACGGAAGACGGCTTTAAGGCAGCCCTCATCAAAGGGCTTGTTGTGAGCCACAAGAGGCAGTCCCTCAATCAGAGGCTCTATCTGTGCCCACACTTTAGGAAAGACCGGAGCATCGTCAGTGTCTTCATGACAGAGGCCATGAACCTGACTGCACCAATAGTTATAGTAGTTGGGCTCGGGCTGGATGAGAGAGTAGAACGAATCTACTATCTCACCGTCGCGGACAATGACGAGTCCCACAGAGCAGACGCTGCTGCGCTCGTTGTTCGCCGTTTCAAAATCTATCGCTGCAAAACTCCTCATTGTGTTTCTGTTTTATATTTTGATAATGCAGGCTGCGCCTCGGCAGAATCCAAGCGAGCTTTGTTCTGCTCTCTGCTTGCACAGTATTGGTTCCACATTCGTTCTATCTTTGATGCCATTTCCTCACGGAGCCAGAGAGGTTCCAGCACCTCCATGTCCTCGCCGTTCCTGAGGATTTCCTGTTGGAAGTCGAATGTAGGTCGGATGAAATACTTGAAGACGCTGTATTCCTCATATCGTTCTATTTCCTCTTGTGACCAGTGCATCCGCAAGTCACGGATGTAGTTGGCTTGACCTGCTGACACCTTCAGCTTGACAATTTGCGGTTCTATACTTTGATCGGCAATGATGCCAAAGGAACCGGCAAAGAACTCATCAGCATCCCAGTCCTTTGGCATGGCGAAGGTTTCATCGGTCATGTGAAGATAATGGATCCGGTCGAGAGAATAGATCCAGGGGCCTTTCTCATAATAATAGGGATAGGTGCTCCGTCCCACCATGTACCACCGCTGCCTGAACAGCTTCACACAGTAAGGCTGCACATCGAAATTGTTTTCCTCGTCTTTCCAGTAGCTATGATAAGTCATGTTGAGCACATGGTTTTCTTTCATCGCCTGAATGATGGTCTGCAGATATTCTTGTCCTGACGGCACGTATTCCAGAATGATGCGGTCCTTAATGCTCTGGCTGTTCGCCAAGGCATTGCTGACGCAGAACGTGTTGTAAAGCCAGGAACGGAGACCGTTATTGCTGATATCCTCCGTATTGGCAATATAGTAACGGTACTCACCACAGTTCTCGTTGGCAATTTCGATGCCGAACATGTCCCAAATAACATTGCGCCAGTTGTTGAAAGTGCGTTTATGCATATCAACACCGCGGCTGATGTCTTTGTCGCTGAGCCATCTTCTGTTCAATTCCGTGAACGAGATTTTCTTTGCGCGATAGATGGTCTCTATCACCCACACATATTTGTTTATCAGGGTTTGTCCCCTATCATTGTTAATCATAGTCGATGTTTTTCTGCAAAGATACGTCTAAGGTACGAAAAAATATGGCAGAGGTTTGGGAAAGATGAAAAAATGGCCTTTTTTATCTCTATTTCACTTTTGGAGCCACCATCGTACTAATCTTTCTTGAAGGTGTTTTATCCTTTCCAATTGTTTCAATAGCGGAGCATATTTCCAATCGCAAAAATACAACTTTTATTTTATATGAACAATGGTTAGTAACGATTAAAAAACAACTTGTCGCATTTTGATATGTACAAACTGGGGCAATTTCTTTTTTCATCATTACTTATGACATTGACTTTAGATTTTCGGACATACATAAAGTATTCAATGGTCTTTACACCCCCTTTTTTAAGGACCTCCTTTCAATAAGCAAAGAAAACAAAAAACCTCCGCCAACTTGTGGCAGAGGTTTGGTAAAAAAGCGATTATTATTGATTGATAACCACTCAAATTCAACTTTTCAGAGTTTATCGAGTGCTTCCTTGATGTCGTTGATGATGTCGTCAGCGTCTTCGATGCCGACAGAGAGCCGGATGAGGTCAGGGGCGATACCCGCTTCGCGGAGCTGCTCGTCGGAAAGCTGACGGTGGGTGTGGCTTGCCGGATGGAGTACGCAAGTCTTTGCATCCGCCACGTGGGTGACGATGTTGATAAGTTCGAGTGAGTCCATAAAGCGGATGGCAGTCTCACGGTCGCCCTTGAGTCCGAACGCCATCACACCACACGAACCGTTCGGCAGATATTTCTGTGCGATGTCATAATGCGGATTGGACTTGAGGCCAGGATAGTTCACCCAAGCCACTCGCTCGTCGTTCTCGAGGAACTCCGCCACTTTCTGGGCGTTGGCGCAATGCTGGCGCATTCTGAGATGGAGCGTCTCCAGTCCGAGGTTGAGGAGGAAAGAATTCTGCGGAGCCGGAATGGAACCGAGGTCGCGCATGAGCTGCGACACCAGTTTGGTGGTGTAAGCCATCTTTCCAAAAGCCTTTGTGTAGGTGAGTCCGTGGTAGCTCTCATCAGGAGTGGTCAGTCCCGGATATTTCTCCGTATATTTATCCCAGTCGAAGTTTCCGCTATCGACGATACATCCGCCCACCTGTGTGGCATGTCCGTCCATATATTTGGTAGTGGAATGTGTGACGATGTCGCATCCCCATTCAAATGGTCGGCAGTTGACCGGAGTGGCAAATGTGTTGTCAACGATGAGTGGCACACCATTTTTGTGTGCAATTTTGGCGAACTTCTCGATATCAAGGACTTTGCATCCAGGATTGCTGATTGTCTCTCCGAAAAGCAGTTTGGTGTTTGGCTGGAACGCCTTCTGTATTTCCTCTTCCGACGCATCCTGATTGACGAAGGTGCATTCGATGCCCAGCTTTTTCAGAGTGACAGCAAACAAGTTGAATGTGCCTCCATAAATCTCATTGCTGGTGACGAAATGGTCGCCCGCCTGGCAGATGTTGAAGACCGCATAGAAGTTGGCAGCCTGTCCAGAAGAAGTAAGCATAGCCCCCACTCCACCTTCCAACGCCGCAATCTTGGCTGCCACGGCATCATTGGTAGGGTTTTGTAACCGCGTGTAGAAATAGCCTTCCTTCTTGAGGTCGAAAAGCATGGCCATCTCCTCGCTGTTGTCGTACTTGAAAGTGGTGCTCTGGATAATCGGGAGCTGTCTTGGCTCTCCGTTCTTCGGTTCATACCCCCCATGCACACAAAGTGTGGAGGTCTTCAGGTTCTTTTTCATTTGATATAATAATATTATTTAGAATGATTATAAGCAACTGCTCCCTGGAGTATCGTGATGATTGACTAATTTTCCGGGTTCTTTATCTGTTCCAATTCTTCCTTGATGAAAGCGGCGGTGATGCCCTTGCCCGACTTCGCCACCTCTTCCGGCGAGCCACAGACAACCACTTTTCCGCCTCTCACACCACCTTCGGGCCCGATGTCGATGATGTGGTCGGCATTGGCGATGACGTCGAGGTTATGTTCGATGACAATGACGGTGTTGCCTTTTTCCACCAGCCGGTTGAGCACATCGAGCAAAGCCTGGATGTCGGCGAAATGGAGACCGGTAGTTGGTTCATCGAGAATAAAGACCGTCTTGCCCGTGTCGCGCTTTGCCAGTTCCGTAGCCAGTTTCACGCGCTGACTCTCCCCTCCGGAGAGCGTGGTGGATGACTGTCCGAGTTTCACGTACCCCAGTCCCACCATCTGCAGGACTTTGATTTTATTGAGGATATTTGGTTGGTTTTCGAAAAACTCCACCGCCTGGTTGATGGTCATGTCGAGCACGTCGGCAATGGACTTGCCTTTGAACTTCACTTCAAGCGTAGGTCGGTTGTAACGCTGTCCGTGGCAGACCTCACACTTCACCTGGATATCCGGCAGGAAGTTCATGACGATGTTCTTGTATCCGTTGCCGCTGCACGCCTCACAGCGTCCTCCCTTCACATTGAAGGAGAACCGCCCCGGCTTGTAGCCACGCATCTTCGACTCAGGCAGTTCCACAAAGAGGTTTCTGATATCGTTGAACACACCAGTGTAGGTGGCTGGATTGGAGCGCGGAGTCTTTCCGATAGGCGACTGGTCCACACACACCACCTTGTCCACATATTCCATGCCTTCGATGCTATCGTAGTCCAGCGGCCGTTTGTTCGACCTGTAGAAATGCTGAGAGAGGATAGGTTGGAGGGTCTCGTTCACGATGGTGGATTTTCCAGATCCACTGACACCTGTGACACAGATGAATTTCTCGAGAGGGAACTCCACATCAATGTTCTTGAGGTTGTTGCCCCTCAGTCCATGGAGCACGATTTTCTTGTTGGACTCCATCCTCCACATCCGCTTGTGGGCGTCATTCATCTTTTCCTCCCTCCTGAGCCATTTTGCCGTGATGGTGTCGGTCTGCAGGAGTTGCTGCGGTGTTCCCTGGAACATCACCTCGCCCCCTTTCCTTCCCGCCAATGGTCCGATATCAACGATATAGTCGGCTTTGGTCATGATGTCGCGGTCGTGTTCCACTACGATGACCGTGTTGCCGATATCTCGTAATTCCTTCAGAGAGTTGATGAGCCGCTCGTTATCGCGTTGGTGGAGTCCGATACTCGGCTCATCCAGAATATAGAGCACATTGACCAGCTGCGAACCGATTTGAGTGGCAAGCCTGATACGCTGGTTCTCACCAGCGGAAAGAGAAACCGCCGGACGGTCGAGCGTGAGATAATCCAGTCCCACATCGAGCAGGAACTTGATGCGCTTGCTGATTTCCTTCACGATTTCCTCCGCAATCCTCCATGTTCTGGAGTCGAGTTTTTCGCTGAGCGAATTGGTCCACTCGTAAAGCTGGGATATATCCATGTTGGTCACCTGAGCAATGGTGGTGTCGTTGAGCTTATAGCAGAGGGATTCCTGCCTGAGACGCTGACCATGGCATTCAGGACAGGTACAGAGGGTGTCGAACGACTCAGCCCACCGCTGTGCCATCGCCGACTCTTCCGCTTCCTCCAACTGGTGGATGTATTTGGAAAGCCCCTCATACACGCAGAAGAAATCGTTCGTAGTCTTGGTCTTTGTCTTGCTGATGCATATCCTGGCATCATTTCCGTAGATGATGTCGTTGATGGCCTCTGGAGTCATCTGCTCCACCGGTGTGTCGAGATTAAAACCATGCTTCTCGAGCACCGCCTCGATTTGCCAGAAGATGAGTGCCTTGTTGAATTTCCCAAGTGGTGCCAGCGCACCCTGACTGACAGAGAGTTTTGGGTCAGGAATGATTTTATCCTGGTCAATCACGCCCACCACTCCAAGTCCCTTGCATCTTGGACACCATCCTTCGGGCGAATTGAACGAAAAGTTGTTTGGCGCTGGGTCGGAATAACTGATTCCCGATGTAGGACACATGAGTTTCCTGCTATAGTATTTGATTTCCTGTCCGTCACGCTTCATAATCATGACCAGTCCCCCGCCCACATCCATGGCCTTGGCGATACTCCTCATGAGGCGTTCGGTGTCCTTGGCATCAGGCACCAGCTTGTCCACCACCACTTCGATGTTGTGGTTCTTATAGCGGTCAACCTTCATACCAGCCGTAATCGGAAGATTCTCTCCGTCCACCCTGACATTGAGAAATCCTTTTTTCCTCAGTGTGTCGAAGAGTTCCCGGTAGTGTCCTTTTCTCGCCCTCACCACAGGAGCCAAGATATAGACCGGCTGTCCAGCATAGTCCTTGAGCAGAAGTTGGAGGATTTGCTCATCGGTGTATTTCACCATCTTCTCCCCCGTGACATAGCTGTAAGCGGTTGCAGCCCTTGCGAAGAGGAGTCGGAAGAAGTCATAGATTTCCGTAGTCGTGCCGACCGTGGATCTCGGGTTGCGGTTCACCGTTTTCTGCTCAATGCTGATGACGGGGCTGAGTCCCTGGATTTCATCCACATCGGGCCGTTCGAGTCCTCCGATGAAATTCCGCGCGTAGGCGGAGAAGGTCTCTATATACCTTCTCTGCCCTTCGGCATAGATGGTGTCGAAGGCGAGGCTCGACTTTCCCGAGCCACTGAGTCCGGTAATGACGGTGAGTTGGTCGCGCGGAATGGTGACATCGATGTTTTTGAGGTTGTGCACCCTTGCCCCTACGACCTTGATGACGTTATCCTCCTGCATTCCGCCATTATGCCCATTGTTGATGTTATCCATGTCTCTTATATGGGTGATTCCGAATATCTTTAATGCTTCCGCTTTAAGAAAATGCCAACTTAAATGCCTGGCGAAGATTGTTCTGCATTATCATTATATCCTTTCAGCACGTTGATCACTTTCTTGATTTTGTAGTGCAGACCATCGCTTCCGATGGCATCGATATAGAGGAGATACCCCCCATCCGGCACATATTTTCCATTGTATATCCCGTCCCATCCCTCGGCGATGTTGTCGATGGTGAACGTATGGAGTTTCTTTCCCCATCTGTTGAGGATATATCCTTCCACTTTCACGAGTGACTGGCATTCAATTTTCAATTTTTCATTTTTATCGTCACCATTCGGTGAAAGACCGTCGGTGCAAGTGAGTTTCGACTCACTGATCACCACAGAGAAGTCTTTTTCCGGTTCATAGAGTACGGTGTCTTTCTCAGCCGTGTTGATAAATGCTACGCTGAGGTTGATTCCGTAACCTCCGGAATCCTTGAGCGTGTAGGTCATCTCCTCCTCGAAACGATCGACGATAGGCTTCTCAATACCCTCATTTTCCTTATATATTTTCCACTCACAGATGACCTGGTCATAATACGCCATATCGTAGTCAAGGTTAGCCTTGCATGTGATGTCGCAAGGTGCCTGAGTGGATTTTTCATCACCCTCAGCCATTTCCACAAAAGCCGCATTCTCACGGTCATAAAAAGAGACCGTAGGCGCCGCAGTCTGCGCCTTCATCGTGGTTCCCACAAAAGCAAAAAAAACAAACGTGAAAAGTTGGAAAAAGCCTAACCGTTTCATAAGCATTACATTAAAGGACCAAAACAACCCGCCTCACAGAGGAAAAGCATCATCCGCCTATGGTCTTCTCCGGTTGTACTGAGCCCACATTTTATTATTTTGCAAATTTACAAAAAAAACGATAAAACATCCCCATTTATTATGAATAATCCCAATCCACAAAAACAATTTACGAAACTTTTGGGATAATTAGAGGAATTTATTAACTTTGCATGATATAACACATAGAAAACAGGAACGGGATATCATGAATTCCGTCTTCATAGAAATCTAAAAACCAACAGTCATGTCACTAAAAACACTTAAAAGAACTTGTTTCTTCTTAGCTTTTTTAATCACGTGTCAGATTTCGTTCGCCCAGCACATCAAGCATGAGGTGAAAGCCGGCGAGACCTTGTATTCCCTTGGCAAGAAATACAATGTGAGTGTGGATGCCATCAAGCAGGCAAACAACCTGCAGTCGGAAACCATCCGTGCCGGTCAGGTCATTCAGATTCCAGGAAGTGGAAAAGCCGCAGCTGCCGCAGCTCCGGCCGCCGCCCCTTCCAAACCTGTGGCCAACACGGTTCCCGCCACGAAAGTGGTGGTTCCAACGGCTCAGCCTGTGCGTCAGGAGCAGGTGAGTGCTCCAACTCCAGCCCACAAGCCTATTCCAAAATGCAAGCTGACCTACATCACGGAGAAGAAGACCACCATCACCGATGTGTGCGCCAAGTTTGGTGTGACGCGTTCTGCCTTGCTGGCCTGCAACCCCGACCTGAAGAAAGAGAAGATCAAGAAGCGTGTTGACATCTGTATTCCATACACCGAAGCCGAGATAGCCGAAATCCGTCGTCAGGAGGCAGAAGAGGCTCGCCGTCAGGCTGAGGAGGCTGAACGCCGCAGGTTGGCAGAGTTAGAGAAGCTGAAATTGCCAAACATCAACATCGCCCTCGTCCTTCCGTTTGAGCTGGCACAACAAAAAAAATCCCAGGAAGCCATCAAGATGATTGACTTCTATGAAGGTTTGCTGCTTGCCGTTGACGACTTGACCGCCAGCGGAGCCAAAATTTCCATCGACGTATATGACGAGAGTGAGAAATCCATCGGCGACATCATCAATGAATTGCGTCAGAAAGACGTGCACTTAATCATAGGTGCCAAAGACCAAGAAAACATCCAGGCACTGCGCAACTATTCCAAAGGCAAAGGCATCACTCACGCCGTACCATTCTCATCCCGTGAGGACATCACGTTGGGCTACCCTACCCTTTTCCAGGTGAACAGCAAAGCTTCCGCTCTCTACGACAAAGTTTATCAGAAATTCATAGAGGAAAACAAAGGGAGCCAAGTGATATTTGTGAACAACACCTCGACCGACGATGCCCGCTATATTGATGGATTCCGCGATGCCTTGTCGAAAGCCGGCATCCGTCACCAGTCCATTTCCGCCGACCAGCTTGGCGGTCTTCCATCCATCATGGCCAAAGACCGCAACTCCGTTCTTATCCCTACATCCAAAAGCGTGGAGTCGTTCAAAGCCGTGACTGCCGGTCTTGACACCTTGGACACCCAGTTGGTAAGCCGTGTGCGCCTGTTCGGTTATCCAGAATGGCAGACCTTCTCAACAGAGAACACGAACAAGATCCGCAAATACCACGGAAGTTTCTATACCACCTTCTATGCCAACCTCACATCGAACGAGGTTCACAAATTCGCAGACCGATTCAAAAAGAAATTCAAGCGTGACCAATACAATTCACGTCCGCTCTATGGTCTTTTGGGCTACGACATCACTCACTTCTTCGTAGGTGGCCTGCATCAATTCGGCTTGGCATTCCAGCAGAACCAGGAGAAGGTGAAGATACAAGCCCTTCAGAACCCGATGCAATTTGAGCGCAACATGACGAGCGTGAACGGATTCGTGAACAAAAACATCAAGATCATCCACCTGTAAATATCCTGAACCAAGGTCTTCAAGTTTCTCTGACATGGATTTAAGGAATTCCCTCAGCTCACATGCAGGTTTACTCATCATGAAGATAGCTTATAACGGTTCCAATCCCATCATAGTGAAAATCCAGCATCTACGTACATACTGCCTCACACTTGCATTATGGTGTGCCGTCCTCTCCCTTTCCGGTCAGGTGGGAGAATACCGTTCCGACTTCTGTGCCGGCGTGAACGGCGGTGTGACCATGAACACGATGAATTTCAGTCCCACCATCAAGCAGAGCAGCAAAATCGGTCCTCAGCTTGGTGTGAGCTTCCGCTACATCAGCGAGAAATACTTCAAGTCTATCTGCGGTGTGCTTGTGGAATTGAACTATGCGAATCTGGGCTGGAAAGAAAAGATTGAAGACGGCAGCGGCAACACCTACAGCCACGGCATCAATTACCTCCAACTCCCCCTGCTGATGCAGATGGGTTGGGGCAAGGAGCGCAAAGGAGTGAAATTCGTGTTGGAAGCCGGTCCTCAGATTGGCTATGCCTTTTCCACGAGCGAAAGCCGAGGTGGCGGTGAATGGAACGTGAGCCACCGCCCAAACAACGTGGTTTATCAATACGACCATGACATCGACAACCGCTTCGACTACGGCATTGCAGCCGGTCTGGGAGTGGAGTTCAGCACTGGTGGCAGTCATTTCATCATCCAAGGCCGCTATTACTATGGCTTGGGTGACACCTACGACAACTCCAAGAAAGGTTATTTCGCCCGCTCTGCCAACCAGACTATTGGTGTGAAACTGACCTACATGAAGGACATCCGCTTCAAGAAAAAGGAAAAGCGAAAAAAACAACGACAAGATTGAAAATCATACAATACTAAACTAATATGACACTACGACGGACATTATTATCAGCAGCCATGTTCAGCATGATGGGCTGCGCATGGGGACAGACAGAAGAAATGGTGAGTTACCTTTTCACCTATTTCACGGGTAATGCACCAGAGGAAGAGCAGATTTGCTACGCCCTGAGCGACGACGGTTATAATTTCACTCCACTGAACGACGGCATGCCAGTGATCAAGAGCGACTCCATCGCCTTCACCGGATGCGTTCGCGACCCACACATCCTGCGCGGTGAGGACGGCAAAACCTTCTACATGGTTGTGACCGACATGAAGTCGAGCCTGGGCTGGAGTTCGAACCGCGGAATGGTGTTGATGAAATCCACCGACCTCATCAACTGGACCCACTCTGCCGTGAATTTCCCGACAAAATATCCAAAGAAATGGCGCAACGTGATCCGCGTTTGGGCTCCTGAAACCATCTACGACAAAGACGCCGGGAAATACATGGTGTTCTACTCGCTCCGCACGAGCGACCACCGATCTTTCGACCGCATCTACTACAGCTACGTGAATGATGACTTCACCGATCTTGAGGGTGAGCCAATCTACATGTTCGACAATGGCGCCGCCACCATCGACGGCGACATCGTGTATAACGATGCCGACAAGAAATACCACCTTTTTTATAAGAGCGAGAGTGGCCGTGGCATTTATCAGGCCGTGGCCGACCGTCTGACCGCCGCTCCGGGCCAGCGTCCGGGCAGCCAATGGACAAAAATCGACGGACACGTTGACCAGACGAAAGAAGCCGTGGAAGGAGTTGGTGTTTGCAAGACCATCGACGGGAAATCATGGATTGTGATGTATGACTGCTACGGCAACGGCCATTATCAGTTCTGCAAAAGTGCCGACCTGAAGACCTTCGAGTTTGTTCAGAACACCGCCACCAAAGGAAAGTTCACCCCTCGCCACGGCACCATCATCCCAATCACGCAGGCAGAGAAAGACCGCCTGCTGAAAGAATACGGCAAGCATGTGAACCCGATTCTCCCTGGTTTTCATGCCGACCCAGAGGTGCTCTATTCCAACCAGACCGGTAAGTATTACATTTATTCCACAACCGACGGCCATCCAGGCTGGGGTGGTTGGAACTTCAGCGTTTTCTCGAGCGACGACCTTGTGAACTGGAAAGACGAAGGCGTGATGCTTGATTTGAAAGGCGAGCAGGTGAGTTGGGCTAAAGGCAACGCCTGGGCACCGGCAATTGACGAGGTGAAGCAGAAAGACGGCAGCTACAAATATTATTTCTATTTCAGTGGCGACGCAGGCACCCGCAAAGAAATCGGAGTGGCAGTGGCCGACAGCCCTACGGGTCCGTTTGTGGATTCCGGAGCTTCCATCATCAAAGATTCCCCTGTGGGTCATGGTCAGCAGATTGACGTCGATGTGTTCACAGACCCAAAGAGCAAGAAGCACTATATCTACTGGGGCAACGGCTATATGGCCGGAGCTGAGCTGAACAGAGACATGAAATCGGTGAAGACAGAGACCATCAAAGTGATGACCCCACAGGGCGGCAACCTCCGCAGCTGGGCATACCGTGAAGCTCCATACGTATTCTACCGGAAGGGCACCTACTATTTCCTATGGTCGGTTGACGACACGGGCAGCCCGAACTACCACGTGTGCTACGGCATTTCAAAATCCCCACTCGGACCGATTGAGCAGATAGACGGAGAATACCCAACCATCCTGGTTCAGCGTCCGGGAGAGAAGATTTACGGCACTGCCCACAACTCCATCCTTCAGATTCCAGGCAAGGACCAATGGTATATCGTGTATCACCGCATCAACAAAAATTTCATTGAGAGTCAGGAAGGTCCGGGATGGCACCGTGAGGTATGCATTGACGAGATGACTTTCGACAAGAAAGGCCGCATCATTCCAGTCACCCCAACTCATGACGGTGTGCGACCACTGAAATAAACTTTTTTGAGTTCTCATTAGCAAGTCCCGCAGCACGACGCAAGATGCGTCGTCCCCCTGTAAGGCTTGTATCACATCACAAAGATGTACGGTTACCACATCTTTGAAACTACCCATAGATCAGCTTTTCTGAAATGAGAAAATTCTATATCTTTGATTTAGACGGCACATTATTAAATACTTTAGACGACCTTTGGGCAAGCGTGAATCACTCGCTTGCCCAAAATTATCTGCCTCCCCGCAGCAAGGAAGAAGTGAGGAGTTTTTTAGGCAACGGAGCCAAGGAGTTGCTGAGAAAGTCTGTACCTTCAGATTGCGATACCCAGACTTTTGAGCAGGTGTTTGCCTGCTTCCGCCAGCACTATGTGGCGCATGCCATGGACACCACCAGTCCATACGAGGGGGTGATAGAGCTGCTTGCGCAACTGAAAAACAAAGGCATCCGCACTGCAATTGTGAGCAACAAGCCCGACGCAGCCGTTCAGGAACTTTACCATCACTTCTTTGAGGATGTTGTAGATATCGCCATTGGTGAGTGTCCTGAGGTTCGCCGCAAACCTTCGCCCGACATGCTTTTGAAAGCATTGGAGCAATTAGGCTGCAACCAGGAGGATGCGCTCTATGTGGGTGACAGCGAGGTGGACATCGCCACCGCCTCCAACAGCGGCCTGCCTTGCATCAGCGTGAGCTGGGGATTCCGCGACCGGGATTTCCTCTTAACCCATGGTGCCACGGTCATCATCGACCATCCGTCAGAGCTATTGAATATCAATTACTAATTAGACTGTTTAGTTCTGGGGGCAGATTTAGATTTTCGGACATACATAAAGTAAGTCCGTACAAATCAACATTGCATCAGCAAACAGTAAGTCCTTTTGTTCGAAATAAGTTTCACTTTCCCAGAGTATAAATGTACACGCTACTATACAAAAAAAGCCGGCTGTGAAAGCCGGCATTTTTTTTGATTTGACGTTGTGGTTTATTTGGCAGGAGCTGGAGTCTCAGCTGGTGCCTCAGCAGCAGGAGCTGGAGTCTCAGCGGCAGGAGCTGGGGTCTCAGCAGCAGGAGCTGGAGTCTCAGCTGCAGGAGCTGGAGTCTCAGCTGCAGGAGCCGGAGTCTCAGCTGCAGGAGCGGCTGGAGTGAGCGGGTTACCCTGCTGTGGCGCAGCCGGTGCTGTCGGAGCTGGAGGAGCAGCGATAATCGCACTGTCATCTCCCTTACTGCCAGCAAAAGCTGAGGAAACGACGCAGAGCACAACCATCACGATGGCCAGTGTCCAAGTGGTCTTCTCCAGGAAGTCCGTGGTTTTTCTCACACCCATAATCTGGTTGGAAGAAGAAAAACCAGAAGCGAGACCGCCTCCCTTACTTTCCTGAACCAACACGATTCCACACATCAAAACTGCTACGATGATCAGTAGCACGATAATCAATGTATACATTTTATTTAGAATTTATTGTTGTTTACTCTCTTTGTTGTTGTTAACGACAACTTCCAATAATCTCATTTGAGATGCAAAGTTAGCACTTTTTTCTGGATTATTCAAACAAATACTCTTTAATATTTCTAAAGCTTGCTGATATCTTCCCTGTTTTATGTAAATATTTACAATATTTTCATTGAAAATCTCTTCTATATGCTCATTTGAAGTCTCTTGCGGTCCTGTAGGCTCCTCATCGCTGTCCTTCATCTCGTAGCGTTGCTTGCCCTTATTGGCCTGGATGAAAGAGTCGATCAGTTCATCCTGACCACCTTCTTCCTCAATGAGCTCTTCCTGTGGAGTCACATCTTCCTGCATCTGGAGGAAGGCTGCATAGTCATTGGTCAGGTCTGCTATGGTCGGCACGGTATGCGGCTTCTCATCGTTCTCCTTTGCGTCATTCTTCACGTTTGAAAGGAAATCATCGATGAGCGAGATGGTGCGGTTGTCGTCGTCCTCTGTCTCTACGATGTTATGGTCGTTGTTCTTCTCCAGCTCGTAGTTGTGTCCTTCAATCATATCAAAGAGTACAGTCCTGTCGGGCACGAGCAGGCTTGCCTTAGTCAGCTCCTCACTGAGCGTCGGGTCGTGCATGGCATAGAGATTGGCCACATAAAGCATCCGGGCCAAATGATAGAAAGGATAACGTTCCACGAGGTTGCGGAGTTCCCGCAAGGTCATGGCGTTGAGTTTATCTCTGTTGTTGATGAGTTTGGCAATATCCATAGGGAATAGAAGTCAGACGATAATCAGTTGGTTCACAGCCATTGTTTCTTTTTAAAGTAAGCCAATGACACCAAAGTTGAGATGATGGATATGATGATGGCCACAGGGAATCCCCATGTCCAAGTTTCCATTCCGTTGATAAGGTTCATTCCGAAGAGTGACGCCACGAGAGTTGGGAACATGATGATCATGTTGAGCGAGGTGAGTAGTCGCATCACCTTGTTCATATTGTTGTTGATGACGTTGGCATAGGTATCCATAGTCGATTTCAAGATGTCGGAATAGATGGCCGTGGTTTCCCTTGCCTGCTGCATCTCGATGTTGACGTCCTCAATCAATTCCGCATCGAGCTCATCGACAGGCAGTCTGAACTTCAGCTTCGAAAGGAGGTTCTCATTACCCCTGATAGATGTTGCGAAATAAGTGAGGGAGTCTTGCAGGCGTGAGAGATACACAAGGTCCTTGTTGTCGATTTGTCGGTCGAGGTCCCTTTTCGCTTTCTCTATCAGTCCGTTGACCTGCTTGAGGTATTTCAGATACCACACGGATGCAGAGAGGAAAAGCCGGAATACGAGGTCGGCTGCATCGGAGAATCCCTCTGCCCTTCTCTGCTGATGGTTGATAAAGTCGAGCATCATGCGTGTTTCGATGTCACAGATTGTGACAACCACATCTTTCTTGATAACCACGCCGAGCGGTATGGTGGTGTAAGGCGCCCTTGAGTTTGTGGTTTTGAGATGCGGGATACGCAAGATGATCATCAGCCATCCCTCATCAATATCGAAACGTGCCCTCTCATCGGTATCTGAGATGTCGGCGAGGAAATAGTCGGGCATTCCGAGTTCTTCCACAAGAAACTTCACATCATTCTCCACCGGGCACGTCACTTGCACCCAGCATCCCTGCTGCCACTCGTTGAGCGGGGTCACATTACCTTTAGTATTCCAGAACGAACGCATATTTCTGAATCTTTACTAAATTACAATACTTAAAATCAGTCACTTGGGTAAAGATTCAGAAATAGAATCTTTATCCTAACATTTCAAATTATTCGCCGGATAATCGTCCATAAAAAATGTTGAATTGGTTATTGTGTGCAAAGTTAATAAAAAAAAATAAAATGAAAGCAAAAAAATCAGAAAATAGCAACCGGCTGTCAGATTTCATCTGCAAGATTTCATCTGACAGCCGGTTGACATGGCTTGTAAGAACTCATCACCACATAGCTATCGGGTGAAGACTGCCTGTTTCACATTATCTGCCGTGAATGTGAGTGTCACAGGCTTTTCGGATTTCTTCCTGACATAAACGAGGATGCTTCCCCTGAAAGAGTTCTGCCGGTTGTCAGTATAGTCCGACATGTCAGAGTTGTTAGACGCCTCCATTCCCAGCAGTTCTGCATCACCCTGAATGTGGCAGGTGATTTCCCTATCGGCATTCTTCACGATGTCTCCCTCTTCATCAGAAAGGTTGACCAGCAGCTGCAGTAGTGTGGCTTTCTTCTTGTCGGCTCCCGAAGCCAGTCCTTCATCAGTAAGATCGGTAACGTTGAGTGCCACTGGCTGGTTGTCAGTCTTGATAACGTATGTCGCAGTGACCGCTCCGTTGGCATCGAGCGCCTCCGCCTTAAGCGTTCCCTGTTGGTAAGGGATGTCCCAGTGTATCATTCCTGTAGCATCGTCGAGGCTTCGGGTCTCCCCCACTTCCTGTCCGTTGAGGAGGAGCCGTGCCTGAGGCTGGTTTGTATAACACACCACCCTCACATTTGCCCCCTCACGGTAATTCCAGTTGTCGGCAGCATCAATGGAAAAGACATTCCATCTCTGGCGTCTCTGTCCCTGTCCGTTGCCTTCATTGCGTTGAGGCCAGATAGGGTATGTGCCGACATACGCCACAGGCTGGCTTGCCCAGAGTGATGCCCTGAACCATCCACGCGGCTTCTTGAAATTGCCGAAGTTGAGCAGCCCTGTGTTGAGTCCCCTTGACGGCCATCTGCCCGACTCACCCAGATAGTCCGTTCCAGTCCAGATGAATTGTCCGAAGATGAAGTCGTTGTCGCGCACCGCTTTCCACTCATTATAGCCAACTCCCGTCTCACTTCCATAGAGCACTCGGTTCGGGTAGGTCTTGTGGTCTTCCTGATAGCGGTTCTCCGTGTAGTTGTAGCCCACCACGTCAATCACATCAGGATAGATGGTCTGGTTGCTCATCACCACTCCCGCCAAGGCTCCAGTGACCGGGCGTGAAGGGTCCGCCTTCCTTATGACCTCCGCCAGCCGCTTCGCAATGAATCCGATACGCTCGGCATTAGGCGCTTCTTTCTTATATCCGCCGAACATCGGCTGGTTGATGGTGGTGCCATCGAGCACCGGATGTGAATATGGGTCGTTCGGGTAGTCCACCTCATTGCCCACACTCCAGAGAAAAACGGAAGGATGGTTGCGGTCGCGCAACACCATGTCGCGCACATCGCGGTCAATCCATTCCTCAAAGAAATCGGCCGTTCCATCGTAGCCAGGTGTGCCGTTGTTCCATCCCGTGATCCACTTACGCTTTGGAAATTCCCACTCGTCGGAACCTTCGTCCATCACGAGCATTCCCTCCTCATCGCAGATGTCATAGAGCACCGGAGCCTGAATATTATGGCTCATTCGGATGGCATTGGCTCCCATCAGTTTCAACGCACGCACCCTTCTGCGCCACACTTCTTCAGGAACAGCAGATCCGAGGACTCCTGCATCATGGTGCAGACACACACCCTTCACCTTCATATTCTTCCCGTTGAGCTCAAATCCCGTGTTGGCATCAAACTTCAAGGTTCTCAGCCCCATAGAGCAGATAGATTGGTCCACCGTCTTCCCATTCTGCATGACCTCGCATTTGAGTGTATAGAGATAAGGACTGTCGATTGACCACAGCTGCGGATTCTTCACCGCCACCATCATTTCAAACGGTTTTCCCGAAACGGCCGTTCTCAGGCTTTCGTTTTTGGTGGCAACCTCATTCCCATCGCGGTCAAGAACGGAGACCCGTACAGCATTTCCTTGCCGGATATTCTCCACCTGCATGCTCACTTTCACCACGGCATAGTCATCCATCAATTTCTCCATCCAGTAAGTGGTTCCCCATTGTGCGAAACGGGTCTTCGGTGCCTTGACCAGATAGACATCCCGGTAGATTCCCGAGCCGGTGTACCATCTGGAATCGGCAATGCGTGAATGATCCACCCTCACGGCAACGACATTGTCCTTTTCCTTGAGATAAGGTGTCATCTCATACAGGAAGGAGACATATCCGTTGGGACGTTTTCCCAACAGGTGTCCGTTGACATACACTTCACTCCGGTTATATACCCCTTCAAAGTAGATGCACGCAACCTCCTGGCTCCTGTCAACTTTCATGTCGAAATGTTTCCGATACCAAGCGATGCCTGCAGGGAGATACCCCGTGCAACTGGCATTGTCCTGAGAGAGTTGCCCCTCCACCGACCAGTCGTGCGGCAGGTTGAGTTTGCGCCAAGCGTTGTCGTTAAAGCCCGGTTCCTTGTACTGCTGGTTGTCAGAAAGAGAGAAGAGCCAGCCTTCATTAAACAAGGTGGAGTGTCCGAATCCCGGTCCTACTGTCCTCACTGCTTCCACTCTGACTGCAATCATCATCAAGAGAATGAATGCAGCCATGTGGCAAAAAAACTTTTTATTCATAAGTTGGTGTTATTTATTGGTTCAATCTAATTCTTGAAGATTCTCTTTGCAAAAGTAAGAAAAAAGTGGTAAGAATCACAAAAATCGGAAAAGAAAAGAGAGCCCTCATTTAAAAATCACAAAAAATCCGTATCTTAGCAACGAAAAAAAATGAGAACAGCCATGTCACGTCAAATCAGAAAATCCACGGAGAATGACCTCCCTTGTCTTTTGTCACTTGCCGAGGATGCCCGTAGGAAGATGCGGGAAAGCGGCAATATGCACCAATGGACCGATGGTTATCCTTCCGCTGATGTCTTCTTGCACGATATTCGCCGTGGGGTGAGCTATGTGATAGAAGAATCGGGCGAGGTTATCGGTACGTTCGCCTTCATCCCTTCGCCTGAGCCCACTTACTCCCGCATCTATGAAGGCGAATGGGCAGACAATGCCCATCCCTATCATGTCGTCCACCGTATAGCCTCCAGCCACCATGCCAGGGGGACATTCTCCACCATGCTTTCCTTCTGCTTTACACACAGCGACAACATCCGGATTGACACCCACCGCGACAACGTGATAATGCGGCACCTGCTGGAAAAGCATGGCTTCAAGTATTGCGGCATCATCTATCTCGAAAACGGCGACGAACGCCTTGCTTATCAAAAATGTCAAGAAATCGGTGACAAACTTGCAAATGTCATACAAATTTCATAATTTTGAAAAAGAAAACCACATTGCAAACCATATTTTTTAAGCTATGAGAAGATTAACAGTATTAGCCTTATTATTGTGCTGCTACGTTTTTATGTCGGCACAACCCGAAGCCATAGAGAAAGGATGGCGTAATAAAACAATCAAAGTACGTAATGGAGGGAAGAATCCTACCGTGATGCAGATGCTCCGTGCCTTCAACGCCACATGGCCAACCCAGGCTGCAGCCGCCATCTTTGCCGAGGCAGGTGACAGGCTGTTTGTGTCGAACGACGTGGAGGAAGGCGGCAGCGGCCAGGTTTTTGTGGATTGTGAGGATTTCCACATTGCCTCATTCGACAACGGGCTTTTAGACGGCTCCTACCGTCTCGACGCCAGGAACTACCCGCGTGAGAACGGGCACACCCTCTTCGCCGTGGCCCTCCAGCCCAACAACGGTCCAAAAGAAGGATTCTGCTGCTTCTACGACTACAATCCCAGCAACTACACCTTAACCCCAGAAACCGTGCCTTATCAAGGTTTCAAAAGAAAATGGGAGAACTCACACTTTTTCTATCTTCTCGGTTATTTTTATGACCTGACGGTTGTGATCATTGAGCAATCCGGCGAAGAAGAAGTATTCCATCATTTCCCATACGACGGCACCAGCCACCATTATTCCCATACCGACACCATTTGCTATGAGGAAGAATCGGATGATGAGACTCCAGGCCTGGAGTGTTATGAGCAGAAAACCGTTCCTATCAGCGAACTGCCTGCAGGCTGCGTACTCCAAGCCCGCCGTGGCACACAGGCTTTGTATGTTCATTCTGGCGATGACGAACCTTCATCCGTATGGCTGACGGACGGAGAGGCTGGCACTGCCACCCGCCTTTGCATGGCAAACTCTACAGCCCCCACTCAATGGGAAAGGATGACAGGCGCTGACAGTGACTGTGTGGAAGTTCCCTATCATCTGATAGCAGCTGCCGACAAAGCCTATTTCATCCCAGGCGAAGCTCATAAATTCATTGTTGAAGGCTGTCCAGATGCCAGAAACGTGTGGACTTACATCATTGATGCTGAGAACCAGACCGCTATCCAGCTAAACTGCACTGAAGGGGTGTCGGCCATTGACAACACTAAAAAAGAAATCACCGTATCCGCATACGGATATGACGATGAGGGCCGCTATTCTTTCCAGAAGGTTTATTCGCCTACGGGCAAGATGCTCCGCCGTCTTCCGGGGAAAACCAGATATTGAGTTCTTTAGAACCCACCTAAAAAAACAAATAAAAATTTGGAATAGCGGCGAGAATGCACTAAATTTGTGGAGAAAAACAAAAAATTGCGAGAGACATGGCCCAGGAAAGTCACCTTCATGACGCACTCAAGACAATCGTCGCCACATTTGGAGACCAGCTTTACAATGACCCCAAGCTGTTCAACTACATCAGCGACTACTACCGTTTTGACCCCATGGCTCTTTATCACGTGATGAAGACTCTGGTTCATGACGGCTATCCTGGGCGGATGCTCCATGAGGGCAAGCACGGCGACTGGAAATTGTTTGTGCAGCAGTCGATGGCAAAAGTCCAGAAGCAATATGGATTTGCCCCCTCGTATGTGAACTATTGCTTTCAGAGTCTGGCCTACGGTATCGGTCTTTATCCACAGGTGAACCAACGGTTGCTTGATGAGATTGAAGGTCGGGTGGCACCCATCCCGATTCCTATACCTTCTGCACCCTCTGGCGGCAATTCCTCTGCAGCCCCATCTTCTTCCTCCAAGAAGAACACAACTTCACAAAAGCCTGCAACCAAACGCAAGCCTCAGACGCAAACCCAGCCGAAACCACAATGGCAGCCTAAGCCTTGGCAGAATCCCCAAAACACGGCAAATCCAAGCCAGCAAGGCACACCGAGTTCCAACCTAAATGGTTGTTCTGGTTGCTTCGACAGCATGACCAACATCTACACGGTTGTGATTCTGATTATCTGGCTGCTCATGCAGTGCAGCGATTTCTGACACCCAGTCAGGTGGTTTTGTGTTTCGCTTCAGCGATTTCCCAAGAATTGATGATGTTTTGCCACAGCACGTAGCATCCCGCCCCTATGGATGCCACAGGACTGAGGTACATATAGGACACCCATATCGCCATGGCTGTGTTCTTCTGAAACATGCCCTGACCACAATTGATTTTCTCGTTGAACTTTGCGCCGATTCCCCTGCCAATAATGAAATGGAGGAGGCACACCATGAAAGAGAGCAAAACGATGAGGATGAGAGCGAAAGTCCCGCAGGTGCTGTGGCAGATGTTCTTCACCGTCACACCAGTCGTGATGGCAAGAGACACAGCCCATAGATAGAAACTGAGGTTGGGATGTCGGATGATGAAATCATAGAGTTTCCTCACATAGTGGCGGACAAACCAACCGAGAAACAGCGGGAGGAGCATGACGATGACCAGCTTCTCCATGATGGTGAGCGAGGCCGAGATGAAAGTGACGTTCTCCACATGCTCCAACATCGGAAAGACTGCAGGAATGGTGAGTGCGCACAGCAAGCTTGAAATCAGCGTGTAGGTGGTCATGGTGTTGATGTTGCCACCCAGTTTTCCCGTCACCACTGGTGCCGCCGTGGCACATGGTGCGATCACACAGGTGAGCATGGCCTCGATGAGCACTTTGGCGTTTCCACTGATTCCAAACAGCTCCACCACTCCCACGGTCAGTGCGGTGAGGAGCAGTTGCGCCACCACCAGCCACAGCTGCCAACGGGTGAGACGCATCTTGTGGAAATCGACCTTGGCGAAAGTGGTGAAAAGGGTGAGAAAGACGCAGAAAGGGAAAACCACATCGAACACCTGGCCGAACGTATCGGCAGCTTCATCGAGTGCTGGCACGAAAGCAAAAAGGAAATACATCAACGTGCCGAACACAATGGCGCTGGGCAACGTCCATTCCTTTAAGAAACGCAAAATTGTCATTTTATTTATGATTAAGAATGAAAGGCAGCCGAAAAAAATCGGCTGCCTTCAAAGTCTTGAATACAGAATCAGAGTGCCAATCGGAATCCGATGTTCTGCGATTTGAACGTCGGCTTGGCGCTGTAGCGGTAAGAGATATGGCAATAGCGCTGCCCATCTTCCCAGAAACTGCCTCTGAGCACTTTGTTTGAGCCGATACCCGGTCCTTGTGGATTGGTCTGATGAATGAAGGAATAGGCGAAATACCAGTCTTCGCACCATTCCGCCACATTGCCTCCCATGTCGTAGAGTCCCAATTCGTTGGGTTTGAGCGTAGCCACAGGCTTTGTGGATTTGGCATTGTGGGCATTCCAAGCCACTTCGTTGCACTCGTCGCTTCCCGGGAAGGCATACGCCATGCTCTGGTTGCCGCCACGTGCGGCATATTCCCACTCCGCCTCCGTAGGCAGGCGGAACTGCTTCCCAGTGATGGTGTTCAGTTTCTTGATGAATTTCTGGCAGTCTTCCCAAGTCACATTTTCCACGGGCAGGTCATCGCCCTTGAAACGCGACGGGTTGTTGTTCTCCCCCATCACCGCTTTCCACAGTGCCTGAGTCACTTCCGTATCGCTGATTCTGAAACTGGACACCGCCACATTGTGGCACGGCTGCTCGTCCACATCGCCATACTGCGTCTGCTCAAGTGTGGCACCCATGAAGAATGCGCCACCCTGAACACCGACCATATTGAATTTCACCTCGTTGATTTTGAACCGCTCTGTGGATATCGGTGCTGCGTTGAAGGCAGCGAAATGGCGTCCTTCGAATCGAGGGTTGGCTTTGGTTTCGGCAATCATGGCTTGGGTGATGTTTGCAGCAAGCCTGAGCCCTGTGGCGTTGTCGCGTTCGGCAGGAGCCAGGCTACTGCGGTAAGCGACGCGTGCGCCATTGGAAGTTCCGGTCCAGCTGCCCCCACGCACACAGCGCTCCACTCCAGTCTGTGGTCCACGTGGATTAGTCTGAAAACCAAGAGTATAATCACCATACCAGTCGGCACACCACTCTGCCACGTTGCCCGACATATCGAACAGACCGATGTCATTCTTTTTCTTCTGAGCCACGGGATGAGTAGATTCTGTGTTGGAGCCATACCATGCCACATCTTCTGGATTGTCGCTTCCAGCATGCATCCATTGTCCCGACAGGCAGCCCCCCCTTGCGGCATACTCCCACTCCGCCTCCGTAGGCAGACGGAAGGTGATGCCTGTTGCAGCATTCAGTTTTTGGATAAATTCCTGACATTCTTCCCATGTCACGTTCTCCACCGGTGCTTCAGGATTCTTGAAATGGGCGGGATTGTTGCCCATCACGGCCTGCCACAGCTTTTGGGTGACTTCGGTCTGGCCGATCAGAAAAGAGCTGACCGCCACTCTGTGTGCCGGTTCCTCATCAGACGAGGAACGGTACATCTGGTCGATGGTCTTCCCCATGATGAATGTTCCTCCCTGCACACAAACCATGTTGAAAGAGACCTCTCCCACTTTCACCTCACAATTGTTGGTGAGTATATTACTAAACTCTGCAAACGGTGTGTCCACCGCTGTTTTTTGCGCCGGATTTTGCGCAACGGTACTAAGCGCCGACACCATCAGCGCCGCCAAACTATAATAAATACGATTCATATCGGAATAAAAACTTATCGGCATGACAGAAAGATTCGCCCCTTTTCTGCCATTTCCGCCAACAAATTTGCAAAGTTACAACAAATATTTCAGATTTGAGAATCTTTTTTGTGTCAAAGGTTTCACTTAACATATTTTAAGTGACAAAAATAAGGACATGCCTCTTTATATAGTAACGATAAAAAAATAACCTAAGGCAAGTAATTTTTTCATGACTAAGTGGGTGAGGAAATAAAAAAGAAGGGGTGGAAAAATATGCTGAACACATTTTTTCCAGCATTTGTTTGGCAGACTGACAAATTAAGTGTAAATTTGCACTGATTTTAGCGGGATAAAGATTCCGCTGTGCAGTTATGCGAATCAGGGAATTCCTGTAAGCAACATACGACTAAACAAACAAGAGAAGAAAATGGAAAAGAAAACTTACAGAACTCCTGGAGTTGAATCTTATTACGCAAGAATTGAGGATGTGCTTCAAGTAGTTACTGAAATTGATGGTAATGCCGGTTTAATTTTAGGTGGAAGTGATGGGGGTACTAGTGGAAGCACTGAACCTGCCCGCACCAAAGAGCGCAATTCTTGGGAAGAAGAATCGTTCAACGCTGAAACACAATCCGCCCAGAGCAACTCCTTGTGGTGAAATAGAACAACGACAACATGAAATAGCGCTTTCATATCTCCAACGGTATGAAAGCTTTTTGTTTTTATAGCTTTGCAACCTTGACAATCAATACAAAGAAAAGCGATGGAACAGAAGAAGACGCAGACCGGCAGCACCGTGAAGGTGAAGGAGCGCGTGATGGAGCCCCGCCAGTATTTGGTTGTGATTCACAACGACGACGTGACGACAATGGACTTCGTGGTGATGATCCTGATGAAATATTTCCGCAAGAGTGAGCACGATGCCCAAGTCATCATGATGAAAGTGCACTTGGAAGGCAAGGGCATTGCCGGCCGCTACAGCTACGACATCGCCCAAACCAAAGCACTGCAAGCCACAAAAGAAGCCCGCGACAATGGTTTCCCACTCCTATTGACCGTGGAGCCCGAAACCGATTAATTTCCAAGAAATAAAACAGAAAGATGCCTGAACAGACTGAATATCAATACAACTACGAGTTGTTGAACCACGCATACGAACTGTGCAAGATGCGACGTCATGAGTATGTGTTTCCAGAGCACCTACTCTACATGATGGTGGGGTATATCGACTTCCAGACCGCCGTCCACACTATGGGCGGCCGTGTCAGCTCCATCACCTACAACCTGAACCACTATTTCGAAACCCTGGACAAGGTACCTGGCACGGAAGACTATGAGCCCGACATTTCGGTACAGCTGCATGAGATTCTAATCAACATGCCATACCAGGAACACCCGAGCGAGCTGACCAACGCCACCTACCTGCTGAAAAACCTGATGAAGCTGAAAGACTCCTACGCCGCCTACGTGCTGACCAAGGAAGTGGGCGGAGAGAGCAAGGTGGAGGATTTCCTGCTTGAATTCCAGAAAGAAGTGGCGATTGCGTTGCTCGACAATGCCTTCGGCGTGGATGACACCCCTTCCAACGTATCCCTCCAGTCCCAAAGTTCGGAGAACAGCCTCACCGTGTGCATGAACGACATGCTGGAAGGCCGTCCGCCGCTGATTGGGCGTGAGGCAGAGTTGGAACGCACCATTGAGGTGTTGTGCCGCAAGGACAAGAACAACCCCCTCCACGTGGGTGAGCCCGGTGTGGGCAAAACGGCGCTGGTGTGGGGATTGGTGCGCAAGATCGTTAACGGAGACGTACCCAAACGCCTGAAACACAGTCAGGTGTTCATGCTCGACGTGGGCACACTGGTGGCTCAGTCGCAATACCGCGGCGAGATGGAGAAAGCCCTCCAGACCGAGATGGACCTGATTGGCAAGACCCCAGGCAGCATCGTCTATATCGACAACATCCACACGCTGGTGGGCGCAGGCCGCAACAACGACTCCGCCCTCGATGCCACCGACATCCTCAAGCCCTATCTCGACAGCGGCAACATCCGGTTCATCGGCACCACCACGTACAACGAGCAGAAACGTTTCATCGAGCGCAACCAAGGTCTTGCCCGCCGCTTTCAGCAGATTGAGATCAAAGAGCCCGAAATCAATGAGGCCATAGACATCCTGACGCAGCTGAAACCCCTCTACGAGGACTTTCATAAGGTGCATTATAGCAACGAGGTGATCAATTTCGCCGTACGTGCCAGCAGCAAATACATGCGTGACCGGTTCCTGCCCGACAAGGCACTCGACCTGATTGACGAAGCCGGTGCCCGCATGGAACTCCACCCCACCAAAAGCCGCTGGGTGACGAAAGAGCTGATTGCCGACGTGCTCTCAAAGACGAGCAAGGTGGGCACAGTGCGGCTCGACGACGAGAGTCAGGAGCACATCGCCACCCTCGGTCCACGCATCCTCAACAACATCTACGGTCAGGATGAGGCAGTGAACCGCGTGGTGGAAGCTATCCAGATGTCCACAGCTGGCCTTTCGGACGAAGGTAAGCCCCTTGCCTGCCTGCTGTTCGTGGGTCCTACTGGCGTTGGTAAGACCGAAGTGGCACGTGTGCTTGCCCGCGAGCTTGGCGTGGAGCTGCTGCGATTCGACATGAGTGAATACACGGAGAAGCATACGGTTGCCAAGTTAATCGGTTCGCCCGCCGGCTATGTGGGCTACGATGACGGTGGCCTGCTGACCGATGCCATCCGCCGCAACCCAAGCTGCGTGCTGCTGATGGACGAGATAGAGAAAGCCCACAGCGACATCTACAACATCCTGCTCCAGGTGATGGACTATGCCAACCTGACCGACAGCCAAGGCAAACGCGCCGACTTCCGCAACGTGGTGCTGATCATGACGAGCAACGCCGGTGCCCAGTATGCCAACCAGGCCAGCGTAGGCTTCAGCGGTGGCGTTTCGAGAGGAGAGGCCATGCAGAAGCAGGTGAAGAAAATCTTCAAGCCCGAGTTTATCAACCGCCTCACCTCCATCGTGACCTTCAACGACATGGACCGCACGATGGCAGAGCTTATCCTGCGCAAGAAGCTGCGGGAGTTGGAAGAGAAACTGAGTGCTAAGCGCGTGAAGATGGAACTGACCGACGCCGCCCTTGCCCAGCTGCTCGACGAAGGCTTCAGCAAAGAATACGGTGCCCGCGAGATGGACCGCGTGATTGGCACCCGGCTGAAGCCCCTGCTGATGCGTGAGATTCTGTTCGGACGGCTGAAAAAGGGTGGTAAAATCAAGATTGACAAGCAGGACCTGAACGGAATGAAAACCGAATAAGCATCCCATCTTATCCGAAACAGCCTTATGGTATTCAGACTTGACAAAGAACTATGGTTTCCCAACCCACGCTTGGGCGAGGACGATGGCTTAATCGCCGTTGGCGGTGACCTGAGCGTGGACCGACTTCTCCTGGCCTACTCCCATGGTTTCTTCCCCTGGTATTCGTACCGAATGCACAAGGAACCTGTATGGTACTGCCCGATGGACCGCTTTGTGATTTTCCCAGACGAAATCCATATTTCGCACTCGATGCGCACTTTGCTGAACAAAGGGATCTACACAGTGACGTTCAATAAGGATTTCGACAGTGTGATTCGCGGATGCAGTGAAGCCAATGCCCGCAACAAAGAAGGCGGTGCCTGGCTTGGCGAAGACATTATACATGCCTACACAGAGCTCAACCGCCAAGGATTTGCCAGCAGCGTGGAAGTCTGGAAAGAGGGTGAGTTGGCAGGCGGTCTTTATGGCGTGTGCATCGGCTGCTGTTTTTTCGGCGAGAGTATGTTCTCGCTTGAGCCCAGTGCGAGCAAGGTGGCGCTGATTCTTTTGGCCAGCCAGCTCAAAGAGTTCTACAACACCTTGATTGACTGCCAGTTCGAAACCCCTCACTTAAAAAGCATGGTGGGAAGACACATCACATACGACGAATACATGGACATTCTCAACAAATCATTGGACACACAGTAAAACCATGATAATTCAAATTCAAGGATAAAAGCGGTGCTTTGATCCCACAGAAAATAAAGACATTTAATTAGGCTGTTTTGTTCTATGTTCCATATTTAGATTATCGGACATACATAAAGTAAGTTCCTACAGCTGTTGGCAATACACAATGAGCAAGTCCCGCAGACACGACGCAAGATGCGTCGTCCCCACTTAACGTGGCTACAACGATGGATGTCTGTAGGGAAAATAATAGGTGATAGCATGCCGAAAGTCAATACGTCTTTTATTTCCGTATGACGTCATGGCAGACAGCGGTGGTTAAGTGGGGACGACGCATCTTGCGTCGTGGCAAAAGGACAGGG
>R25__coassemble_382_pt1 | contig 26733 bp, 19 predicted proteins | sample R25__metabat2_high_PE_055 | metagenome-assembled genome bin R25
CTGTGAATTATATCAATGTAAAATGGCGAGTTAAGAACTCCCGAAACTTAAATCAATAATAGTATGGCCTGTGGTGATAGTGGCGGTGAGGCGGTGGTGGTGGTCCCGGCTCATCGTACCAGTCGTACCATCCGAAGCAGCTCGACATGAGCAATGCAAATGTTGCAACAGTGAGAATCACTGTAAGCATGTGTTTAATTCTTTTCATATCCTTTGGTTTTATTGAGTTAATAATTCATTTTTCTGATGCAAAGATAGCGACAGCAGGTTAGACTTGCAAACAGATATTCCTAAAAGCCAGAAGGTTTTTCCCTATTTCGCATGGGGAAATCCCAGCATCTCCCACAGCGCCATGGAGAAAGAAATAATGATAAATTCGCGAGTAAAGTGTGGTGTTTACACATTATTTTGATATATAATTTTTCAGAATCAATTATAAATCGTAAATTTGCAGAGAAATATGTGTCCACGAAGGTATGCATATTGTGTTTGCCGACTTACGGATGTCGTATGTTCGAAGGAGGCGAGCATAGTGGGTTTATCATTAGTACAACATTAAAAAAACGACAATGAAAGTAATGAAATTTGGCGGAACATCCGTTGGTTCCGTGGAAAGCATTCTGAATGTTAAAAAGATTGTAGAGGGCAGCGAAGAGCCCGTAATCGTAGTAGTATCCGCATTGGGGGGAATCACCGACCAGCTTATCAAGACTTCGCATCTGGCCCTGTCAGGAGACACCCGTTACATTGATTCTTACAATTCGATGGTGAACCGTCACCATCAGATGATTGACGCCATCATTCCCGACGCCGACAAGCAGGTGTCGCTGTTGAAGACGGTAGATGCCTTATTGGACGATCTGAAGAGCATTTACCAGGGCGTGTATCTGATCCGCGATTTGTCGGAGAAGACGGCCAATGCCATCGTGAGTTATGGCGAGCGCATCTCGTCGAATATCGTCGCCACGATGATTTCCGGTGCCAGCTGCCACAATGCCTTGGATTTCATCAAGACAGAGAAGAAGCAGAAAGGCAACATGCTGATGAGCAGCCTGACCTACGAGCTGGTGAAAGAAGAATTCAAGAACTTCATGTCGGTGGGTAACGATCCGAAGTCGAAACGCCCTATCGCTGTAGTTCCCGGTTTTATTTCGAAAGACAACAACACGGGTGAAGTGACCAACCTGGGCCGTGGAGGTTCTGACTACACGGCTTCCATCCTTGCTGCTGCCTTGGATGCGAATTGTCTTGAAATCTGGACCGACGTTGACGGGTTCATGACCGCCGACCCGAAAGTGATCAACACGGCATACACCATCAACCAGCTTTCGTATGTAGAAGCAATGGAGCTTTGCAACTTCGGCGCTAAGGTGGTGTATCCTCCAACGATATATCCGGTATGCATCAAGAACATACCGATTCTGATTAAAAACACCTTCCATCCCGATGCCAAAGGCACTGTCATCACTCAGGAGAGCGACAAGAGCGACCGAGCAATCAAGGGTATCTCATCGATCAACGACACGAGCCTAATCACTGTTTCCGGTCTTTCGATGGTGGGTGTGATTGGTGTGAACCAGCGCATCTTCTCCGCTCTGGCCGAAGAAGGCATCAGCGTGTTCATGGTGAGCCAGGCCTCCTCTGAGAACTCCACGTCCATCGGTGTTCGTAATGAAGACTCCGACAAAGCCTGCGAGGTGCTGAACGAAGAGTTCAAGAAAGAGATCGAGATGGGCGCGATGTTCAAGATGTCGCAAGAGAAGAACCTGGCCACGGTGGCCGTAGTGGGTGAGAACATGAAGCACACCCCCGGCATCGCGGGTAAGCTCTTCGGCACTTTAGGCCGCAACGGCATCAGTGTGATTGCCTGTGCCCAAGGTGCGTCAGAGACGAATATCTCGTTCGTGGTGGAGAGCCGTTTTCTCCGCAAGTCGCTGAACGTGATTCACGACAGCTTCTTCCTTTCCGAATATCAGGTGCTGAACCTGTTTATCTGCGGAATCGGCACTGTAGGCAGCAAGTTGATAGACCAGATCAAGCGTCAGCGCGAGACATTGATGAAAGAACGCCGTTTGAAGCTGAACGTAGTCGGCATCGCCAACGGTCATCACGGCATGTACGACCGTGAAGGCCTTTCGTTGGAAGGCTATCGTGAGGCCTTGATGGCGAGTCCCGCCAGCAACATCTCGAAATTGCGCGACGACGTGATCGGTATGAACATCTTCAACTCTGTGTTCGTGGACTGCACGGCAAGTACAGAAGTCGCCTCTCTTTACCACGACTTCCTGAGCCACAGCATCAGCGTAGTTGCCGCCAACAAGGTTGCCGCCTCATCCGACTATCCAGAATATGCGAAATTGAAATCCACAGCCCGTGACCGCGGTGTGAAATATTTGTTTGAGACCAATGTGGGCGCCGGCCTTCCTATCATCAGCACGATCAACGACCTGATCAACTCGGGCGACCAGATAGAAAAGCTCGAAGCCGTGTTGAGCGGCACGCTGAACTTCATCTTCAACACCATCTCCGCCGACGTTCCATTCTCTGAAACCGTGCGGAGGGCCAAAGAAGAAGGTTATTCCGAGCCAGATCCGAGGATTGACCTGAGCGGTAAGGACGTGATTCGCAAGTTGGTGATTCTCAGCCGCGAAGCAGGCTACAAGCTGAATCAGGAAGACGTTGAGAAGAACCTGTTCATTCCAGAGTCGTTCTTCACTGGTAGTCTGGAAGACTTTTGGAAAGGTCTTCCTTCGCTCGACGCCGACTTTGAGGCACGCCGGAAGGTGCTGGAATCCAATGGCAAGAAATGGAAGTTCGTCGCCACCTTATGCGGTGGGAAAGGCAAGGTGTCGCTTCAGGAAGTTGACACCCACCATCCTTTCTACGACCTTGAAGGCTCAAACAACATCATTCTCATCACGACAAAACGCTACCATGAGTATCCGATGCTCATCCAGGGTTACGGTGCCGGAGCCAGCGTAACTGCCGCCGGTGTGTTTGCTGACATCATGCGAGTTGCCAATATTTAAAGAGGGAGGACGCACATGAAACATATCATCATCTTAGGCGACGGCATGGCCGACTGGAAAGTAGAATCGTTAGGTGGCAAGACCCCACTTCAATATGCTCCAACCCCATACATGGACGCCTTGGCCCGCATGGGCCGCACCGGCATGCTGAAAACCGTTCAGGACGGCTTTCATCCAGGCAGCGAGGTGGCGAACTCTTCAATTTTAGGCTACGACCAGGAAAAAGTATATGAAGGCCGCGGTCCACTTGAGGCAGCGAGCATCGGTGTGGCTTTGGAAGACGGTGACCTCGCCATCCGCTGCAACCTCATCTGCATAGAAGGCGACCACATCAAGAATCACTCTGCCGGTCATCTGAGCACAGAAGAGGCAGACGTGCTGATCCGCTATCTTCAGGATAAGTTGGGTACAGACCGAGTGCAATTCCACACAGGCATCCAATACCGCCACTTGCTTGTGATTAAAGGCGGTGACAAACGTATCAGCTGCACCCCACCCCACGACGTACCAGGTCAAGCCTGGCGTCCACTGCTGGTGAAAGCAGAAGTTCCCGACGCCCAACCAACGGCAGACCTTTTGAACGATCTTATCATCCGTTCGCAAGCCCTGCTATCAGCCCATCCGCTGAACCAACAGCGTGTGTCGGAAGGGAAAGACCCTGCCAACAGCATCTGGCCTTGGGCTGGCGGTTACCGTCCAGCCATGACCCCGTTGACCACCACCTTCCCTCAAATCAAGCGAGGTGCTGTGATCACTGCTGTTGACCTACTGCGCGGCATCGGCAAGCTTGCAGGCCTTCGTTGCATCGACGTTGAAGGCGCAACCGGCTTATACAACACCAACTACGAAGGGAAGGCCCAAGCAGCGATTGACGCGCTGCGCACTGATGACTTCGTCTATCTTCACATCGAAGCGAGCGACGAAGCCGGTCATGACGGCAACCTGGATTTGAAACTCCAGACTATCGACTATCTTGACCGCCGTGCCATCAAACCCATCTTCGAGGCTGTTTATGGCAAATTGGAAGACTTCGACCCATCGCACCCACATTCAACCCTTGGAGAGGACGTAGCGATTGCCGTATTGCCCGACCACCCCACTCCTGTGGCTCACCGCACACACACGAATGAGCCTGTTCCTTTCCTGATTTACAAACCAGGAAAGCCTGCAGACTCAGTTCAGTGTTTCGATGAGGAATCATGTCAGGCAGGAAGCTATGGCCTGTTAGAGAAAGACGGTTTTATCCGTGCCTTGATGGACGATTGAGTCTTTGCTTTATCATCATATAAATCCTATATGCCCTCCTTTTGGTTAAACCCAAATCAGTCTTTCGGGTTAAAAATATACAAATATTTTTATAAATAGAAAAAAAGCATTATTTTCGCACCAAACAAATTAAGATATGAACTATTACAGCACAAACGGGAAAGCCCCCATGGCAAGTCTTGAGAAAGCAGTGGTGAAAGGTCTGGCCGAAGACAAAGGCCTGTACATGCCCGAGCGCGTGAAAACCCTTCCCCAATCGTTTTTCGACACGATTGACCAATTGAGTTTTCAGGAGATTGCCTACACCGTGGCTGACGCCTTTTTCGGTGAGGACGTTCCCGCAGACGATTTGCGCCGCATTGTATATGACACACTGTCGTTCGATTGCCCATTAGTTCCAGTGACCGACAGCATCTATTCCCTGGAACTTTTCCATGGTCCAACCTTGGCGTTCAAGGATGTCGGTGCCCGATTCATGGCCCGTCTGCTCCAGTATTTCATCAAGAAAGAAGGCGGCAGAGGCGAGGTGAACGTGCTTGTAGCCACCTCTGGCGACACCGGTTCGGCCGTAGCCAACGGTTTTCTCGGCGTTGACGGCATCCATGTTTACGTACTCTATCCCAAGGGCAAGGTGAGTGCGATTCAGGAATGCCAGTTCACGACGTTAGGCCAGAACATCACAGCAATAGAGGTTGACGGCGTGTTCGACGATTGCCAGCGTTTGGTGAAGTCCGCCTTCATGGATGCGGATTTGAATGCCCACATGCAACTCACTTCCGCCAACTCCATCAATGTGGCCCGTTTCCTTCCTCAGGCGTTCTATTATTTCCACGCCTACGCTCAGTTGAAGCGTATGGGCAAGGCCGATGAGATGGTAGTGTGCGTCCCATCCGGCAATTTCGGCAATATCTGCGCTGGCTTGTTCGGCAAACGAATGGGTCTGCCCGTGAAGCGCTTTATCGCCTCCAACAACGCCAATGACATCTTCTACAAATATCTTCAGACAGGCCATTACGACCCGAAGCCATCCGTCCAGACCATCGCCAATGCAATGGACGTAGGCGACCCTTCGAATTTCGCACGAGTGTATGACCTGTATGGCAAAAGCCATGCCGCCATCTGCCAAGATATCAGCGGTGCCACCTATACCGACACAGAGATTTCCGCCACGATGAAGGATGTTTACTCTCGGACTGGTTATATCTGTGATCCTCACGGTGCCTGCGGCTTCCGTGCCCTTGAGGCAAGTCTGCAGCCAAGCGAGACGGGTGTGTTCCTTGAGACCGCCCATCCTGCGAAGTTCAAGCAGACGGTGGATCAAATTCTCGGCGGCGACATTGAGATTCCCGCCAAGCTCGCTGCCTTCATGCAAGGCGAGAAGCAGAGCGTGGCGATGAGCAAGTCCTTCGAAGACTTCAAGCACTACCTGCTTAGCCGCTGACGCGGCAGGTCAAGCTGAAAGCTTTCCGCATTTTTGATTTGAGGCACAAATACAATTATAAACCGTGTATGTGGGCATTTTTCAGAAAACTATTCAGGAAATCCTCTGATTCGACAATTTCAAAAAAATTAAAGAAGCAGAAAGGTGTGGGCAAAAAGTTGAAAGCCCATGAATGGAGTTTCCGCGTAGGCATCTTGCTTGCGGCGCTGCTCATCATCACCTATTTCCTTCCGAGTCCGAACCCGTTCAACTTCACGTTCGGCGAAGGCGAGCCATGGCATTACGCTCCCCTTTATTCGTCGTATAAGTTCAACATCAACATGAGCGACTCCGTGCTTCAAGTCAAACAAGACAGCGTGAAGAAAGACTTCGAGCCCTATTTCACGAAGCAGTCATTGATGCAGGACAGCGTGAAGATGAAGATTCGTAGGTCAGCAGACAAACTATCGGAGAGCAACCCGAAATACAGTTCCCTGCTTGTGACCGCTTATCTTCATTCCCTATTCCAGCAAATAGACAGCATCTATCAGAAAGGCGTGATGTCGCAGACCTGCTACGACAGCCTAATGATGAACGGCACCCGGGAAATCCGCATTGTAGATAACAACATAGCCAACTTTGCCGACATGAACGATGTTTATTCGCTTCAAACGGCCTACAAGAAACTGATGAGTCCGGTGAAGATGGCTGCCGAAGGAGTTGACACGCTGCGTCAGCAGTTTTTGTCGGCGATGAACATCAACACACTTTTGACGGAGAACATCTCCTACGACAACCTGAAGTCAGAGTTGGAACTCCAATCCATGATAGACTCGTTGTCGCCAACAATCGGTCTGGTGATGGAAAACGAGAAGATCATCGACCGTGGCGAGATCGTGACGAAGGAGAAGATGGCCAAGCTGAACACCTACATGCGTGTGGTTTCAGAGAACACTTCATCCGAGCGTCCGCTTTCGACTTTGATTGGTCAGATTGCACTAGTTCTGATCGTGTTGCTTGTGCTGAACTCCTTCCTCTTCATTTTCCGTAAGGATTACTTCGCCAACCTCAGGGCATACATCATGCTGTTCTCACTGCCGACAATCTTCTGCTCGTTGTCGTCCACCCTGATTGAACATCATCTGCTGCATGTGTTCATCATCCCATTCTGCATGGTTCCCATCATCATCCGTGTGTTCATGGACTCCCGAGTGGCATTCGTGTTCCATCTTGGCACCGTAATCATTGCGACCATCAGCATGTCGTATCCTTACGAGTTCATTATCCTTCAAGTGATAGCCGGCATGGTGGCCGTACAATCGCTGCGTCAGATGACGCAGCGCTCACAGATTGTGAGCACAATGGTGATCATCACGCTCACGCTTCTCTGCACCCACGGTGCCTACGAGATGATGACTCACGCCGATTTCACGCGCGACCACTTCGACAAATATCCATATTACTTCCTGACGGTGAGTGGCTTGTTGCTCTTGTTCGCCTATCCTCTGCTTTGGATTATGGAGAAATTCTTCATGTTCACGTCTGACGTCACGTTAGTGGAGTTGTCGAACACCAACAACACGTTGCTTCAGAAGCTGATGGAAGAGGCTCCCGGCACCTTCCAGCACTCGATGCAGGTGGCAACGCTTGCCGCTGAGATTGCCGGAAAGATAGATGCCAACGTTCAGTTGGTGCGTACGGGTGCGCTATACCACGACATTGGAAAACTTTCACGTCCTGTGTTCTACACAGAGAACCAGTCGGACAAGAACCCTCATGAGCGTATTTCTCCATTGAAAAGTGCGGAGGTGATCATCGCACACGTGACAGAGGGCATCAAGCTTGCCGAGCATTACGACCTGCCAGAGGTGATCAAGCGTTTCATCCAGACCCACCACGGCAAGGGTAAAGTCCGGTATTTCTACATCACCTACAAAAACGAACATCCAGACGAAGAAATAGATGAATCGCTGTTCACCTATCCTGGTCCAAACCCAGAATCGAAAGAAGAGGGAATCCTGATGATGTCGGACGCTGTGGAAGCCGCCTCTCGGAGCCTGAACGAATATACAGAAGAAAGCATTTCGAATTTGGTGGATAAGATTGTGAAATCGCAGATGGACGAAGGTTATTACGATGAGTGCAACCTGACGTTCAAGGATATCTTCATCGCCAAGAAAGCCTTGAAAGAACGTCTGAAGACTATCTACCACACCCGCATCTCCTATCCGGAACTCAAAAGCGAAGAGGCTCCACAATCCAAAACCGAATAATCCCCTATTCCAAGATGGATTTATTTCCAGCTGACTACCCGAAACCTACGAAACTACTACACGGAGAACAAACACAATAGCATGAAGAGGGGACGGATTCATCATGTTTTAACTAAAAAATTGAATACCAAAGACTAAACTACGAATAAGAAAACGACTACTAAACCGATGAGAACTACATTAGCCACAACGCTGATGCTGCTCACGGCATTTACGTCCGTGAAAGCACAGCAGCGCGACACATTTCCCGATGGCACCCCATTGGAGCCGTGGTACACAGAAAACCGGGCGACCCCATTGTCGGAGATGGGTCCTCAGGTGAGACTCGACGATGAGGGTGTGCAGTCCGATTCGACTCTGGTTCAGACGGCAGCCATCCAAAAGGCAATAGACAAAGCCGCCGCCCTTGGTGGCACTGTGGTGATACCCCGTGGCACCTACCTGAGCGGTGCCCTGTTCTTCCGTCCAGGCAGCAAACTCTACCTAGAGGAGGGAGCAAAACTGAAGGGCAGCAGCGACATCAGCGACTTCCCTGTGGTTACGACCCGCATAGAAGGTCAGAGTTGCAAATATTTTGCCGCGCTGATCAACTCCGACAGTAATGACGGTTTCAAGATTTGCGGCCGCGGTGTGATTGACGGCAACGGCCTTCCTTATTGGAAAGCCTTCTGGCTCCGCCGCAGCTGGAATCCGCAGTGTACGAACAAAGACGAGCAGCGTCCGCGTCTGGTTTATCTCTCGAACTGCCGGAATGCAGAGATTTCGGGTGTGACCCTTCAGAACTCCCCGTTCTGGACGACCCACCTCTACCGCTGTGACCACGTGAAACTGCTCGGCCTGCGCATTCTCTCTCCTGCTGAGCCTGTGAAAGCCCCTTCCACTGACGCCATCGATATCGACGCATGCACCCACATCCACGTGAAGGACTGCTATATGGCGGTGAACGACGATGCCATCGCCTTGAAGGGTGGCAAAGGTCCGTGGGCTGACCAATCGCTCGACAACGGCAAGAACGAGTTTATCGTGATTGAAGACTGCGAATACGGTTTCTGCCATGGCTGCATCACCTTCGGCAGCGAATCGGTCCACAGCCGCAACGTGATCCTGCGCCGCATCAAGGTGAACAAGGCTGCCCGCCTACTATGGCTAAAGATGCGTCCCGACACCCCTCAACGTTATGAGTACGTAAGGGTTGAGGACATCAGCGGCAGTGTGACCCACTTCATCTACGTGAAACCATGGACCCAGTTCTTCGACCTTCAGGGCCGCACAGACATGCCGATGTCGTGGGGCGACCACATTACAATGCAGAACATACGGATGGAATGCCGCAATTTCTTTGAGGTGGAGCGCAGCAGCCAATACAGGCTGTCGAACTTCGTGTTCCGCAACCTGGACCTTCAGGCAGAGAAAGCCGCATGTGACCCAAGCCAGGTGGACAACTTCGTGCTTGACAACGTGAAGGTGAACGGAAATTTGGTGAGCGCCACGAAATAGCGCCACCAATCCCCCCACTCCCCATAACAACCAACTTTCTAATGATAAAAGCAAATTGAAAAGCTATAATCACATATTAACTAAACACTTATGAAAAAACTATTACTCACCCTCATGCTGAGCATTATGACCAGCAGCCTGTTTGCTCAGAAAAGCGTTTACATTCCTTGGGAATGGCGTGAGCAACGCACCGACACACTGCTCTATGCAGAGAACGACCCCGACAACAAATACACGTGGTCGAAATCCCGAAGTATGGAAACCGACAACTTCATCATCTTCTGGGACAAATATTGGGGCAACACCGCTCCCAACAAGCTTCCCTCATCGAACTTCTACTATTTTGACCTGGAATACATGAAGGAACGTCTGGAGACCTTCTACAAGCATGAGACCGAGGTACTCGGCTTCGGCACACTCGCCAGTTCGAATATCAACAAATACAAGATTATCGTATGCCTGAACCACACGACAGAATGGACATGCTACGGCTCTGGCTATGACTATCAGGTTCCCGCCCTTTGGCTGAACCCAACTACGAGCAAGCCAGTAGGCTCCGCCGTGGCTCATGAGGTGGGGCACTCGTTCCATTACATGTGCTACAGTGACGCTTCAAAGCAGGGTACGCTGGACGGTGTTCACACAGGATTCCACGATGCCATCGGCAATGGTTCTGCGATTTGGGAAACGACCGCAAACTGGCAGGCTTTGTATTCCTATCCAGAAGAAATCTTCACGGAAAGCGGCACCGGCGACTTCTTCGGCAACACGCACAATTATGCCTTCACCCATGAGTGGCACCGCTATCAGGCCTATATGTTTTTCGTGTATCTGTGTGAGAAATACAATGACATCCAGACCATCTACAAAGTTTGGAGCTATCCAGAGAGCAAGGCCAAAGATTTCAACGAAGTGTTGATGGATTTGAAAGGCTTGTCGGTGGATGAGCTGTACAAACTGCATTTTGACTTTGCGATGCATGCCGTGACCTACGACATGGCGCGTTGCAAACCCTATTTGAACGACCACTACATCGGCAATTTCCGCTATGCCTGCACTGAGGTGGAAGACGGTGTCTATCAGGTGGCATACTCCAGCTGCCCACAGGGAACCGGCTTCAATGTGATTCCGCTTCAGATTCAGCCAGCCGGCACAGAGATTACTACTCACTTCACCGCCATGCGTCCACTCTCGAAACTGGCCGAAGGTGATCCGAAAGAATATCACAACGGCGACCGCTTCACTACTGTGAACCGCAACTACTACAACAACCAGAACTCCAGCTACCGTGGTTTCCGTCTGGGCTACGTGGTACTGAAGACCGACGGCAGCCGTGAGTATATCTCAGAAGACTCCATCTATGGTACAGGAGGAGGTGAGAAGACCGTTGACGTGAGCTTCACCGTTCCTGCCAACGCCAAGCAGATGTGGCTGGTGGTGGCCCCATCGCTGAAGAGCTACATCCAGCACAAGTGGGACGAGAATGTCGAGAACGACGACCAATGGCCTTACAGATTTGAGTTGGAAGGCACAAAACTGGGCAGCAAAGCCATTGTCTATGCCCCTTCTACGATTGACGGCCGCGACGTGGCCAACGTGGAATTCACCTACGACGTTTATTATCCTGCTGCCACTCAGGCCGGCGACCACAGCGGCACCTCCGTGTCGATATCCGGCAAAGCTCTCGCCGCCCTTGGCACGGCTTTCCAGATGGAGAATCCTTCTTCGGGCATCAGCAGTGCCATCCGCACTTATTCAGCTGGTGCTCCAGCCGAAGGCACCTGCAAGTTCTACGCCTGCTATCCAACGGGCAGCAACAGCATCGTCAGTTCCGGTTCCACAGCCAATGGTTATGGGCACTGGTTTGACGCCAATGGTGGTGTGACCTCCTACGGCAACGGCTACGTATTTTCCGAGTTCGCTCCAAGCACCCTGACCTTCACACTGGGTCAGTATCCACAGCGTCTTCGCAACGGTCAAGAATACACCATCGTGCAGGCCATCCGCTACAAGAAAGACAATAAGATAGCCAAAGCCACCTTCAAGTTCAACATCCATATCACTGCCGACAAGACTGGTGCTGAATTGGCTGAAATTACCGAGCATACCGAGGCTGTTGGCATCAACGGCATTACGTCCGATACTACTCAGAAAGGCGATGTATATAACCTGCAAGGCATCCGCGTGAAAGCCGGAGTGGATGGAATTCACGCCACTGACGGACTTGCTCCTGGCATCTACATCGTAGGTGGTCAGAAAGTGCTGGTGAAATAAGCCGCACCACATTCTGTATGGCTTTGGTGATGCTGCATTGATCATTCATCTCCAATTGCCTCAACTGGGATAAAACAAACATTCTATAAATTGTATTTCTCATGTCCAACCAACTGATTAAATCTTTTCTGCTGACGCTGCTCGTAGTGGGTATCCTGTTCGGCATGTTTTTCCTTCCCCGCCTGAACGTGGGGGGTAAAGACTGGCGCAGGGTGAACCTGCTCCGTGACATTCAACACCGCGACTCCGCCGGCAATATCCTGGCAGAAGTTCGGATGGACTCGTTGGCTGGGACATGGGAGATTGGTATCTCCGCTTCCGACTCAGCAGAGAACATGGGTATCGCATTTGACGAGATTGTGGAAGAAGAACCTTCTGAAGAGACTTCAAGTTCTCCTATTCTGGCTTCCACATCCCATGAGGCTTCGGCCAAAGCCGAATCATCCGTTTCACGGTCTTCGGAACAACATCAAGGTGGAAAGCCGTCAGAGCAATCAGCAGAGAGCTCAGATGTGTCGGTAGAGAGTGACTCTTCCGTTCATGTGGATCTTCAGCCGATTGACTATTCCGACATTGAGACTGGCGGTTTGGTTCCGATAGAGGACTTTGGCGGGAGCATGAGCCATTTCCGTTCCGTCCTCCAGCAGTCGGGAAGCCGCAACGTCCGCATCGCTTTCTTCGGCGATTCCTTCATCGAGGGAGATATCTTGACTAGCGACCTGCGCGAGATGCTTCAGTCGCGCTATGGCGGCAAAGGTGTAGGATGGCTGGACATCAGTTGTGTGTCGGAGAAATTCCGGCTCACTGCCCGTACGAGCAGCAGCGGCTGGGAATCCCACCATGCCAACGACAAGCGCGGTCACCAAGCCTCACTTCAAGGTTTGAATGGAGCTTATTTCCTATGCAGGGGGAACGCCACTTTCACCGCCACCGGAACAAAAGGTCGTGCCGCCAGTGCCGACAAAGCCATGGTGCTCTATGCTCCAGGCGGTCTGACGTTGAAAGGTGGAGTGAATGGTGGTGCACAGCAGGCGTTGTCGGAAGAGAATTACGGTTCGCTCAGCGCCGCAACGATACATGCCGACGGCATCAGCAAGTTCAGCCTGAACGCGAGCGGCAATGGTCGGGTGCTGGGTGTTGCCCTTGACGGCAAGACAGGCATCTCGCTTGACAACTACAGCATGCGCGGCAGTAACGGTTGGTACACCGCCAACACCACAGACGATATTCTCTCATCCTACGCCCGTGTGCGCCCCTATGACCTCTTCGTCTTTGAATATGGCTTGAACATTGCCAACAAGAATCAGACAAAATACACATTCTACACTGACAAGTTCAAGAAAGTGATACGAAAGATCAAGGCCCACTTCCCGAATGCCAGCATCCTGATTGTGGGCAGCGGCGACCGTGACGAGCGCAGTGACAACGGCTTTGTGACAATGCGCGGAGTTAAAGAATTGATCAGCGCCCAGCGTCAGATGGCAGCCGACGAGGGTGTTGCATTCTGGAACCTGTATGCCGCCATGGGCGGCGAAGGTGGTATCGCCCGTATGCAGCAGAAAAAGCAAGCCAACTTAGACTACACCCACATCAACGCCGCAGGTGGAAAGGTGTTGGCAAAAAGTCTTTTTGACGCCTTGACCCACTAACAGGAGTAAACACAGTTAAAAGGATTCTGTTCAGGTGTGTTCTAAAAATTCTGTTTTAGAATTATTTACAAGTCCGTAAGAATTCTTTTTGGCCAGTTTTTGTTTTTGTCCGGCGCAAAGTGTCAAGTCTCATCAGTCATGATGCCCGCATCACTCCTTCTTCAACTTACACTTTTCACTCGAGTAAAATACAAAAATCGACTCGACATCATTTTTAGAATACACCTTTAAAATTCAAGTAGAAAAAGATTATTTGAATGTTCATAATATGATTTGACCCCCGAAAGAAAACTACACTTTCGGGGGTCAAATTATCTTACAAATGAATTATTACTTTAATTCACCTTTTTCGTCAACAAGAGACTCTTCAGCCATAGACTCATAAACCAACGTCTTTTTAGCTGCATCGACTTTATAAACTTCAGTGCCGTCAAACTGTGCCGGACTCAGAGCACCATTGAGGAGACATCGCAAGTCCACGATTGCCTTGTCACCGTCAAGTTTCACTGCAAGCACTGTGGCCTCCTCGCCGTAAGTCTGCTTGAACCATACAGTTCCTTTCTCCTCATTAACTTTCATCTCTTCACCTTCTGCAGCCTTACCGTCTTTAACAGCACTAGCCAAAGCTTCATACAATGCACCAGGGTTCTCCATTTCAGCTTCCTCCTCACCGATTACATCAACACTGAATCGCTGGCCCATAGCGATAGCCACATCCTTAACAGTTGGTTGCTCACCGCTGAATTCAAGCGGAAGGCTAAGTTTTTCTGCGCTTTCGCCTTCATCCTCAGCAATAGTTTCAGTTGTAGCTTCAGCATCTTTATTTTCTACTTGAGTTTCCCCTTCCTTAGGTTCGCTCTTCTTGTCATTTTTACATTGCGTGAACAGCATCATTACTGCTGCCAAAATTACAATAACTGAAATCTTTTTCATTGTTGTTTATAATAATTAGATAATGATTTTTTAGAATTGTTTTATTTACCACTAAGGACAAGTCGGATGCCAGAGAACATTTTATTATGAATCATACCATAAGAACGATATGAAACACGGCAAAATTCAGGTGAGGAAGACCAACTGCCGCCTCTTTCCACGTATTCAGTCTCTACAGTTGGCTCAGGGTCTGTCTTTAAAGGGTCTGTCTGTTCCTCACTGCTATAATCTGCATAGCAGTCCTCACAGTATTCATCCAAATTACCTGTCATGTCATATATTCCCAATTCATTAGGTTTCTTTGTGGCAACATCATGGATACCATAGTTAGGATCATTTTCATCCAGCCCTTCAAAAGAATTACTTTCATACCATGCTACCTCCTCCAATGTATTGCTACCGGAGTATTTATAACCTTTACTCTTTTTGCCCCCACGTGCCGCATATTCCCATTCCGCCTCTGTTGGTAAACGGAACTTCTCACCAGTAACTTGGTTTAGCTTTTCAATGAAATCATAGCAATCAACACGAGTAATGGCTTGAACTGGAAACTTTGGACCTTTGAATTCAGAAGGGTTGTCAGTGGTGTCCATCACAGCTTCCCATAATTCCTGAGTCACCTCTGTCTGGCTGATGAAAAAATCTGAAACTGTCACTTTATGAGCAGGTTTCTCATCATCATCCGCTTCACTTCCCTGTTCTTCAGTGGCCCCCATAATAAAAGATCCCCCTTCAACTGGCACCATAGCGAAAGAAACACCTTTAATAGTAAAGGTTTTTGTTGAATCCGCTGTTCCAGTCATATCTGTTGTTTCAGTTTTACTCTTGCATGCCAAAGCAGCACTCACCGAAATCATCATAATGGTCAATATGGGAAGAAATGCACCTAATAAACGTGATTTACGCTTCATAATATTATTATTTTATTAATAATGAATTAGTTAATAATTAGTTTTTTTCAGTATCATTCCAATGCGAAGTCATCGTCTTTTTCGAACACTTCAATAGGGGCGTCGTCATCCGTGCCCATTTGGAGAATGAGTTTTGTAGAAGTAATGCCTACAACTTTGCAATGGCGGAAACGTTCAGCAATTTTGTTGAGGTCTTTTTCAAAATCATCTTTAGTCTGCTTGAAAGTAGCGCGAACCTGATTATTCATATTTGCTTTAAGCGCCTTGTTCTTTTTAAACTGCCTTTCCATCTCATCACTGAATGTGATATCATCAAGTGTAGATGTAGTTTCGTTTTCATTGACCATTACATTTAGTTTTTCTCCATCGAAGCTGAACAGTCCATAAGCTCTTGTTGTAATGTCAAAGCTTAAATCTTCATCAGCAAAAGAAGCTTCCTGAACCATAGCAAAAGAATTGTCTGCGTCAATAAAAGCAATATACAACCATGAAGAAGTCGTTTCATCGGCTTCTCTCATTCCCCGCCAAGTGTGATAAATGGATTGTGCCGACATATTCGACACACTCATTATGATTAAGACGAATAAAGAAAAGATTTTTTTCATAACAGTTTGCATTTAAAAAGTTTATTTTAGTAATAATGGAAAAATAAGTTGCCTCATTTTTTCATATTTCGGAGATGTTTTTGTTTGTTTTCGAAGGAATGATGCGGGCATCATGACTGAGAAAAGGAGCTAAAACAGTCCGAAAGATGAAAGTGAGACATGCTGCTTATTCATATCAAAAAGAGGCAAGTTTTTTTATCGTTACTTAATGAGTCAAATTAATAAATTCTGCTGCTAGCCACATATCCAAGGAAGCTCTTCGTTCGTTTGTTATATACCTTAACCCAATTTTCGTTATCGTATCTGTATAGTACAGTAGTACCGACATTAAGTCTTCCCGAAATGGCATAATTCGTGCCGGGTCCTCTTCTTATATTGACATAAGAATCTTTAGGGTCAACGATACGGCCAGAAAGGAATTCATCATCCGTTGGAGGGTCAGACATTTTGCTTATGTCAATTCTTTTTATTCTGCTGGTATGCATATACCCAATAAACTTAGAGTTCCTATATAAATACACTTTACTCCATCCATTAGTCATAGGTGTGTAATAAAGAAGGTCGCCATCATCCATACTGTCAACAATGGATGATTTTGTTGATGCGGCAGCTCTTACATTTGTATAACCGTCAGGATCATTCACGATTCCGGTGTATTTTTTCTGAGCATAGGCAGAAACAGCACAAATAATCATAAGTGCTAATGTAAAAATTGATTTTTTCATAATTATTGATATAAATTAAATGATGAGTAATATATTCTGAAATAATTATTCCACGAAGTCAGACAGTGTCTTACCAAGCCATCCTTTTGCTTTCATCTCTTTCAGGGACATTCTCACATCTGGCATTCCAAAAGCGTATGGAGCGAGTTCATCCATCTGATAAGAGAAAACAGCGCTGTCGCCTAGGAGAAATAAACCATAAACAGGCCAGTCAATCTTTCCATCTTTCTCGTTTAATAAAACAATATCGTCAACATTAAGTTCATCATCTTTGGTGAGTTCTGTGAAGAAGTCCTTTACCTTCGTCAACAGTTCATCCTTAATCTCAGAAGTTTTGGCAGCATCCAAATCTCCTAATTTCACTTTCTTCCCGTCTGGTTTCAGATAGGTGATTCCATATGAAGTATAATTAGGATGAGGACCGCTGAACATAAGCTCTTCATATACTCCCATTGTGATATATTTATCCGTTTCTTCCAAAACATTCACCTCCAAGGAGTAAGACATCGGAGTTACTGGTTCCACATCTTCACCAAAGTCTGCCTTCAACCATTCCGCTTTACTTTTTACAACATAATTCACGAGTGAACGCATATCTGTTGTATCTATTTTCAAAGAGTCTGGATAACCGTCGAAATCATCACCCTGGCCAATCTGTTTCACCAATTCCATCAAGTCTTTCTTTATTGATTCAGCATTAGTTGGATAAGTAATCTTTGCATCAACATTCAATGTACTTTCGCCGACCTTAACTCTTATAGAATCGGTAATAGAATCAAGTTCGAGGTTTGCTCCTTCTGTCTTTTTATCACCATTTCCATTACAAGCCGCAAACAAGATAGCAGCTATAAGAAACAATAAGATCTTTTTCATTATGTAATAATAGTGTTTAATATGATTAATACATTGTTACTAAAAACTCCTTTTTGCTTTTCAATTAAAAAAGAATAACTGAAATTTGTCCAAATTTACTAAAAGAAAAGAGGATATGCCTGTCCGTGCATATCCTCCGTGTTACAAAACGTGCATATTGTTACAAAAAGCTGTGCTAATAATCGGTTGGCGAATGTCCTGTGATAGACTTAAACACTCGGTAGAAACTGATGCGATTGGCAAACCCCACTGTCTGTGAAAGCGCCTCAATAGTTTGGTTTTTGAGATACCCATTTTTAATAAGCCGAATAGATTCTTCTATCCGATAGGAATTTATCCAACTTTTAAACGTTACGCCTTTGCAACGATTGATTGCAGCCGAAACAGAACGATAAGAAACACCGGTTAATAAAGCAACCTCCTCTATAGTAATGTCTGACTTAATGTAAAGACGTTGTTCTTCCATAAGTGACGACAGTCTGTCCATAAGCAGCTTGTCGCCATCTTTAGGAGCCTGATGCCCTACAACACCTTCAGAGGCTATAATCGGCATTTCCTTCCATTCATTATCGTCAGCGGCAGAGTCCACCATCACTGTCTCGATCTGATAGAATGTGAATGCATAATTGATAAAACGGATTCCAAATACAGTATAATAAACACCCATTACTATAGTGAAGATCAGGCTGGTGGCAAGAGAGGGGAAGAGTGAATAGTAGAATGCAAGTAAACCTATTGTGAGAGCTGTAAAAAATGATTTCTTCACCCACTCAAGTCGATGATGTTCATCATCAGAGAAATAATTGCTTATGTTGCGTTCATAATCATGATATCTTTTCCTGAAATTAACGATATAGCAAACAAGCTTTATGAGATAGAAAAGAGCAAGAAGTAAAAAAGCGATGAATCCATAATGATTGGAACATATGAAGAGTACCATGAATGCAGCCAAAGTCGGCAATAGGATGATAATCACCTCTCGGATGAATCGACGCCATGTGAAGAAATATACATCAATAAGAGTTGTCAAAGCAAATGTAAATAGAAATGCCTGGAATATTCCAATCGTAATCATGATGATTTGTTGCAACACAGACGATGCGGCAAGCGAGAGACTGATTCCCTCTATCACAAGAAATAAGAAACAAATGAGGTATGAGTACCCCATCATTCGTCGCGCCATCTTATAACCATTAAGCCCCTCTTTATCAGGAATCATGACAAAAAGAAAGCAGAAGCCAATTCCAAGAATAAGACCTGGCAAAGCGTATAAAGTTAGTATATTGTGAATCAGTTCAATCATTTTGAAAACAGAAAAGGCATTTGAAGACTTGTAGTCTATAGATGTATGTGCGGTGAAGGCGCACATACAACAAGGGAATTCCCTTGTTGTATCAGCTTATTCTGCATACAAAGTTACATAAAAAAAAATGATTATCACATCCAACGATTATTATTTTTGCAACTTCATTTTGTGTTTTTGAAGACTAAATGTAAAAACACACAAAAGCGAGGTGAAAGGTAAAGGTCCTTCTACGAGACATTTATTGGTTAAAACTTGTCAATAAATATTTAATGTATTGGTTTTCTTTATTTCACACATAAACCTACATATCATTCACCAATAAAGGCAAGCGGCATACAGGTGAAGATGAATAATATCGTTTGCTACCTTATTATTGTTTTCGTACTTCCATCACACATCTCGCACAGTCGAAATTCAGGGCAAGACGGGTTCCGTTCTGCATGGTGAGAAAGAGCGGCTCGGCTGAATACGCACCGTATGGATGGGCATCGTTCTTTGCATTGGGATTTTTGCTGCACCATCCGAGCGCATATCGTATGCAATGTCGGCACGTCATGAGCGGTGTGTCAGCAGCCGGTTTGATTTCAAATGCCGTCATTATGTTTTGAAATCCCAGTTGCCGATAGAATTCATCCGCCAAAGTGTTAGCCACATTGACCGCCTGCAACTCCGCAGTGTCAGACTTCTTTACATTGCTTTCAATCGTTTCATGCTCAGCGAGAGACTTGCCATTGGTGCAAGCATCCTGATTCCCCCTTATTTGCTCCAAGAAGCGCTCCACAACGGTTCTTCTCCATTCTGCCAGCATGGATGAAGGAATGAAGAAATTTTCCTTGAATCCGATGTTGAGTTGTTGGAGACGAAATGGAGTGTTTCCCAATTTTGACAGTTGTCGGTGGATGTTATCGTGCTGTGGAGTACGGGCAAATTCTGGGCAGAAACTGAATTTCACATACGTCACATTATTTTACTCTCAATCCATTGTATTGGAGTTCTGGATGGCGAGCTGGAACACAGAGATTTGTGGGTTGAACGTAAGGTTCATATCCACCGGAATGGTGCGTTCCGCACTCGGTACAGAAAGCAAGTCTTCGAACTGCTTGTCGAAATTGCGGAAAACAGCCGTTCCTCTTTTCAATTTTCTCGTTACTCCAGCTGCTTGCTGCAGATAAAGCCGGTTCCCCTCAGCCCGGTTCACACGGAATCCGATGAGTTGTCCCGACGCATCGAATGCACAGAGTCCGTCTCCATTTGCAAATATCAACTTTTTGTCGGCTTCCGGCTCCACGACAATGCTGTCGGTGTAAAGCGCCTTGACCCTCCCCACCCTCTTGCCAGTGGCTTTGGGTGAGTTGAAGGCAAAGATATCGTCGTTCCGGCCATAAAGGAAATAGTGGGTAAATCCCCTGTTGAAGGACTTCTCCACATCCGGTTTGAAACTCAGTTCCACGTTGCCGAGTGATGCCCTGCGGTAGCGGTCTGGATGGTGCCTGACAAGGTCGTTGAGCGCCATGGAATAAGCAGCTGTCACATTCTTCACATACGCCATATCCTTGAGCCGTCCCTCAATCTTGAAGGAAGAGACTCCCGCCTCCGCCATATCCTCGAGCGCGTCGATTCTACACATATCTTTGAGTGAGAGCAGATGTTTTCCGGTGACGAGTTTCTCTCCTTTTGCGTTTTCCAAGTCAAACTCCATTCTGCACACTTGCGCACATTCCCCTCTGTTGGCACTGCGACCGAAAAGCGCCTGGCTGACATAGCAACGTCCGCTGTAAGAAACGCAGAGCGCCCCATGGACGAAGGCTTCGAGCTTCACGTCGGGACAGTGCTCATGAATGTTCTTTATGTCGGAGATGGAAAGTTCGCGTGCGAGCACCACCTGCTCATATCCTTGTGCGTGAAGAAAACATACCTGTTCTGGTGTGCGGTTGTCCATCTGGGTGGAAGCATGGAGGGGAATTGGCGGAATGTCCATCTTTTTCATCGCCACATCTTGGACGATGAGTGCGTCAACTCCGATTTCGTAGAGTTGGCGTATCATCAGTTCCACCTGCTTCAGTTCCTGTTGATAGATGATGGTGTTGACGGTGACATAGACCTTGGCACGGAAGAGGTGTGCGAAATCTACAAGACGCTTGATGTCATCGATGGAATTGGTGGCCGCCGCCCTTGCTCCGAATGCTGGCGCACCGATATAAACAGCGTCGGCACCGTGGCGGATGGCCTCGATGCCGATGTCGGCCGTTCTTGCCGGCGCCAGCAGTTCCAGTGGAATAATCTTTCCCGTCATACGATTTGGTTGATGTCGAACGGTGTAGTCTGATAGACGTAGTAGTTGAGCCAGTTGGTGAAGAGCAGGTTGGCATGCGCCCTCCACCTCACGACCGGATTCTTTTCCGGGTCGTTGTCCTCATAATAGTTCTTCGGAATGTCGATTGGCAGGTGCTTAGCCATGTCGCGCTTGTACTCTCCATCAAGCGTGAGTGGCGCATATTCGCTGTGACCTGTGAAGAAAAACTCACGTCCGTCTCTTGCCATGACGGCATGTACTCCTGCCTCCTCACTTTCCGAGATGATTTGCAGTTCCGGCACCTTCTCAATGTCCTCCTTATGCACTTCGGCATGCCGGCTGTGGGGCACGTAGAATTCACTGTCGAATCCTCTGAAAATCGGCAATTCCGGCATCAGCACCTTGTGGCGGAACACTCCGAACATTTTCTTGTCGAGCGGATATTTTGGCACTCCATAGAAATGGTAGAGTGCCGCTTGTGCCGCCCAGCAGATATAGCAAGTCGATTGCACGTTATGATATGCCCAGTCGAACACCTCCCGCAGTTCATCCCAGTATTTCACCTGTTCGAAATCCATCTGTTCCAATGGTGCTCCCGTGACGATCAGTCCATCGTATTTCTCGTTGCGCATCTGCTCAAAGTCTTTATAGAACATCATCATGTGTTCTATCGGCGTGTTCTTCGAAGTGTGGCTCTTGATTTTCATAAACTCAATCTCCACCTGCAACGGCGTATTGGACAGAATTCTGATAAAATCGGTTTCTGTCGTGATCTTGATCGGCATGAGGTTGAGTATGGCAATGCGGAGAGGACGGATGTCCTGGCCGCTTGCACGAGTGTTGTCCATCACGAAAATATTCTCTTTCTTGAGAATATCAATGGCTGGAAGTCTGTCGGGTAGTTTGAGTGGCATCTTTAAATATCGTTAAAACCGGCTTATTGTCTGCCAATCAGCAGAACTGAAAGATTTATTTTGCAAAGTTATAAAATAAATTCGATTTTCTGGTTATCTTTTCCGATGTAAAAGTCAGAAACGAAAAATTATGGAAAAGTGAGGTTATCTTAAAAATAAATGTTACCTTTGCAGCCGCAAATGGTTTTGTGCATAAAGCACAACTAAGAGGGAACGCAGTGAGAATCTGCGACTGTCCCCGCAGCTGTAAGCTCCCCTATGCTATAGAGCCTCTAAGAAAGAATTACCACTGTCTTTACGTTGTTATGTTTTTTCGTGAAGTCGGGAAGGTGCTTGGAGGTGGAGCAAGCCAGAAGACCTGCCATTTGATCATGTTTTACAGTGAGCCCGGGGTGTGGTCCACATAAAATTGTTACAATGATTAGAAAAGTATTAGTTGCTAATCGCGGTGAGATCGCGATTAGGGTGATGCGTGCATGCTACGAGATGGGGATTCGGTCCGTAGCAGTTTTCAGCACGGCCGACCGATTGTCCCGTCACGTAGCATTTGCAAATGAGGCAGAGTGTATAGGTGGAATCCAGGCCGATGACAGCTATCTGAACATCGACCATATTATCCAGGCTGCCCATAAACATCATGTAGATGCCATCCATCCTGGTTATGGCTTTCTCAGCGAGAATGCAGCTTTTGCAAGAAGATGCGCAGAAGAGGGTTTTATTTTTATTGGTCCGCGTCCTGAGACGATGGAGCTTATGGGGGACAAGATTTCCGCCCGCCAACAAATGATTGACGCCGGCGTTCCAGTCGTTCCCGGCACCCGAGAAAAACTCAATTCTTCAGCAGAAGCCTTAGCCGTATGTCGAGAGATTGGCTTTCCTGTGATGCTGAAAGCATCAATGGGCGGAGGAGGAAAAGGCATGCGGATGGTTCGGCATGAAGATGAAGTCGCAGAAATGTTTGAAGCGGCAAGAAGCGAGGCTATGGCGTCGTTTGGTGATGACACTGTTTATGTGGAGAAATTCCTTGAAGAGCCCCATCACATCGAGTTCCAGATATTAGGCGACAAATTCGGCAATGTCATTCATCTCTTCGACCGTGAATGCTCGGTTCAGCGTCGTCATCAGAAGATTGTAGAAGAAAGCCCCTCTCCTTTCCTCGACTTCAACCTTCGCCACGAGATGGGAGCCAAAGCCGTTGCCGCAGCCAAAGCCGTTGGATATGAGGGTGCTGGCACGATTGAGTTCCTTGTTGACAAAAACCATAAGTTTTATTTTCTGGAAATGAACACCCGTCTTCAAGTGGAGCATCCCATCACCGAAGAAGTGGTGGGAGTGGATTTGGTGAAACAACAGATTCTCATAGCCGATGGTCAGCCTCTTGAGCTCCATCAAGAAGATATCCGCCAGCATGGCCATGCCATAGAATGCCGTATATGCGCAGAGGACACAGAGCACGACTTCATGCCCTCTCCTGGCGTGATTACTCAGATTCTGGAGCCCCATGGCATCGGCACCCGTATTGACTCCTACGTTTATGAGGACTATGAAATCCCGATGTATTATGACCCCATGATAGGCAAGCTGATTGTCTGGGCAACAAAACGCGAATATGCCATAGAACGGATGCGAAGGGCATTGTACGAATATAAGATTGTGGGGGTGACAACCAACATCCGCTATTTAAGAAGAATCATAGATGTTCCTGATTTCAAGAATGGCAGCTACAACACCGATTTCATTGAGCGGAATGCCGACCGTCTCAGACCCAGACCCGGCTTCAAGAATGAAAGTGAGGAGATGGCCGTCATTGCCGCTTACATCGACTATCTTTTGAACCTGGAAGAGAACAAGAGCGTGCCTCAGCCTAAGAACGCTATAAGCCGCTGGAAGAATTTCGGGCTTCAGAAAGGCGTGTTGAGAATATAAGGGCCTTGCCATCAACTATAGAACCACAAATTAAAGAAAAAGGAACATGGATATTCAAGTAGGAAAGAAAACGATGGAAATCAACCTTCTATCCAAAGAAGGCAATGCCGTCAGGATTGACATAGACGGCACGGAATATAATGTGGATATTGCGATGCTGCTCAACGGCACCTACAGCATTTTGAAAGACGGCATGAGCTACAACGCCGAGGTTTTCAGGGGTGAGAATGGAAAGCATTATAGAGTGAATGTGAACTACTCCACCTACAACATCGACATGCTGGACTCTCAGGCTAAATATATGAGATTGCGAAAACACAACACTGCAAATGAAGAAGAGCACAGCCACATCACGGCTCCGATGCCCTGCAAAATTGTGAAAATCCATCATTCTGCTGGTGAACGATTACATAAAGGTGACACGGTACTCACGATAGAAGCAATGAAAATGCAGTCGAATCTGAAGGTCTGCGACGACTGTGTGATTGAAGAGGTCCTTGTCAGCGAGGGCGACAGCGTACGTGTAGATCAGCTGCTGGTGAAACTAAATTATGAATGTCAATAAAGCAAAACATTTATGGAAGTTCAGAAAAATAAAACAAATACAATAGCGGAGCGCCTCACAGCGCGCCAACGCATCAATCTGCTCCTTGACCCGAGCACATTTGTGGAATTAGATCGTTATGTCACTCACCGGTGTACCGATTTTGGCATGGAAAAGAAGAAGGTGGATGGAGACGGAGTGATATCTGGTTACGGCAAGATTGACGGACGGCTGGTTTTTGTCTATGCTTTCGACTTTTCGGTAATGGGTGGCTCGCTCTCTGCCGCCAATGCCCAGAAAATCGCCAAAGTTCAGGACTTGGCCCTCAAGAACGGTGCACCTGTGATTTCGTTGAACGACTCTGGTGGAGCTAGAATCCAGGAAGGAGTGGAAAGCCTAACGGGCTTTGCCCATATCTTCCGCAGGAATGTGATGGCTTCTGGAGTTATTCCACAGATTTCCGCCATCCTCGGTCCATGTGCCGGTGGTTCATGTTATTCTCCTGCCCTCACTGATTTCATTCTGATGGTGAAATCCCACAGTCAGATGTTCGTCACGGGCCCTGACGTTGTGAAAGCTGTGACGAATGAGCAGGTGGATAAAGAGACATTGGGCGGTGCCTATGTTCATGCTTCCAAAAGCGGTGTCAGCCATTTCGTTTGCCAAGATGAACAAGATGCAATGCTCACGATTCGTGAGCTGATTGGTTTTCTCCCCTCGAACAACATGGAGGAAGCTCCCGTCATGCCTTTATCGGACGATGAGTCCCGTTTATGCCATGAACTGGACTCGGTTGTCCCTTCAGACCCCAACATTCCCTACGACATCAGGGATGTGATTCAGCCCATTTGCGACCATCAATACTTTTTTGAGGTTCAGGAGCTGTTTGCCCGAAATATCGTTGTCGGATTCGGAAGGATGGCAGGCCGGACCGTTGGGTTTGTGGCCAACCAGCCCAATTTCCTTGCAGGCGCCATAGACATTGATGCAAGCGACAAAGCCGCCAGATTTATAAGGTTTTGCGACTGCTTCAACATTCCTCTTGTGGCCGTGGAAGATGTTCCTGGTTTCCTGCCAGGTGTAAACCAAGAGCATAACGGAATCATCAGACACGGAGCGAAAATCGTATATGCGTTTGCAGAGGCAACCGTTCCCAAAGTGACGCTGATCACACGAAAAGCATACGGTGGCGCATATATTGTGATGAACTCCAAGTGTATCGGTGCAGATGCCAATTTCGCTTATCCAACAGCAGAGATTGCAGTCATGGGCGCAGAGGGTGCCTGCAACATCCTTTATCGCAAAGCTGATGATGCCGAAAGGGCAAAAGCAGTTGAAGCTTACAAAGAGAAATTCGCCTCTCCATATCCAGCGGCAAGACTCGGCTACATTGACGACATTATTCAGCCCTGCGACACCAGATCAGTGATTATCAAGGCATTGGAGATGGCTCACAATAAAAACGAGAGTAATCCGCCCAAAAAGCATGGAAACATGCCGCTTTAGAAACGGACAAAATTGGGCTGTAAAAAAGATACTTGTAGAAAAAAAGTTCGGCAAGGTTATATCATCAATTCTTTTTTTTACATATCTTTGTAATTGAAACAAACGATATCAGTAATGATAAAAAAGATGATGCTATGAAGATGATCACCACCATACTTTGCCTGCTCCCACTGTTCGGTTTCTCCTGCGGCGGAGAAAAACCGAAAGGCAAACTGATTTACTGCAGTTGTTCCGAAACCCGGATGGCCGGTCTGGGAAAAGACTATTGTGAACTGATTGCGGACGAAGGGAAGGTGCCCAAAGTGGTTATTTGCCTGAATGCTCACAATGATTTTGGCGAGCCTGAAATCAAGAAGGAATATCCCGCCACCGCCTCTGACGTTGAGCAAATAGCCACGCTGTTGCAGGAAGCTGAGGTTTACAAACTCAATGGTTATAACAAAGATGACGAGATGACGGGCGGCGCATCCTACCGGGCCTATATGGAATATTCGAGTGGTGAGAAAGTGGACATCCGCTGGTACAGCCACACCCCTTCGGAGAAAGCCCGCCAAGCCTACAACCTCATTGACCGTTTCTTCTCCAAATGGAGGAATAAGTAATTACGGGAAAACCGTCTGCAGACCAACGAACATATCCCTCCTGCCATAAATGACAGGAGGGATTATCGGTTTTGCTCTGTCCCATCATCGCGACGGGACAGAGCTATGAGAAAAAACTACTATAATTAACTAAAGGTGTGTTCTAAAAATTCTGTTTTAGGGATATTTACAAGTCCGTAAGAATTCT
>R25__coassemble_407_pt1 | contig 25762 bp, 25 predicted proteins | sample R25__metabat2_high_PE_055 | metagenome-assembled genome bin R25
TGCGCATTGTAAATCGGCGGCAAGGAATTCTACCTCGCACACGGCCTCATACTCGACAAGATTGACGATGATGGGAAGACCCGTTTCATGTTCAAATGCTTTGAGAGCCACACACTGAGAAAGCTGGCGAGGAGCATCCACCCACGGTGGTTCATCCCCTTCGGCTACAACTGGGCCAAAAGCAGTCGGATGAAACACAGCGAGACAAAACCTTACGAAGGGGAGGATAAGGAAGGTCTTGTGATTTATGCGAAGCAATACCTGCAAGACCACCCGCTCATCAACTACTTCATGTTCGGTCACCGGCATATCGAACTTGACATCCTGCTCAGCAAAACCTGCCGCATGATGATTCTCGGCAACTGGTACGACCGCTTCACCTACGCTGTGTTTGACGGAGAGAACATGTATATGGAAAACTATATCGAAGGAGAGACGGAGCTGTGAGACCGACTCCGGTTAAAACACAAGCATATTCTCCACATTTCATCAAATAGACAAAAAAAGAAAGCACCCACTTCGGATGCTTTCTGTTTTTTTTATACTATACGGAGATGTTTAACGGCGAATCACGTTGTCCCTTACGCCCTTGATGATGCCATCTGGGTCACCACCCTGAGTTGGGTCGTCCGGCATACCCGCTCCATTCTTCAAAATCTGATTGTTGGTCTTTCCTTCCTGACCAGGCTTCAGCAAAATGAGAGTCGGTTTTGTCTGAGTTGGAGTTTTGATATTAGGAGCCGATTTGCCTTCCTGACCTGGCTTCAGCAGGATAAGCGTAGGCTTGGTGTTCTTTCCTTCCTGTCCCGGCTTTAATAATATAAGTGTCGGCTTCACGTTTCTACCACCTTTGATAGGTCTGATTTTCTTGGCATTTTTGTTGATAGAAACTCTTTTTGTAGTTCTCACAGCAGAATTTCTTTGAATCTGAGCCATGCTGGCAGTTGTGCCCAAAGTGAGCAACATCATTAAAATCAAAAATTTTCTCATTTTTCAAATTGATTTAAAATGTTTATAAATAACGAAATAACTCCGTCTTTGGCAAACAACATAAAAACCGATTTTTCACAAAACCTGAATTTACGCTTTAACCATGCAAAAATAATCATTCTTCATAAAAATAACAACATTTTAACAATAATATTTCCAAATTTTCACATTTTTATTAATTTCATCAGCATAAATTGCTGCCTTTCAGATATCTATTCACAAAATTGCATATTTATGTAAAAAATATTGCAAAACATTTGTATATATACAAAATTATCCGTATATTTGCAGTCAATTTGAAAAAATATACAAATAATATACTATATGAGCACCAAAAACGAGCGATTAGACACGATCAAGATGATCATTTCAAGCCGCGAGATCAACAATCAGGACGAGCTGATTCAGGCGCTCAAGTCCGAAGGGTTCTCCCTCACCCAGGCTACGCTGTCGCGCGACCTGAAGCAGATGAAAATCTCCAAGGCCATCTCGCAGAACGGCAAATCGGTGTATGTGCTGCCGGCTAACGCCATGTACAAACGCGTGAAAGAAGCCAGACCTATCGGAGAAATGATGACCCACTCAGGATTTATCTCACTCCGTTTCTCGCGCAACATCGGAATCATCAAAACCCGTCCTGGCTACGCCAGCAGCATCGCCTACGACATTGACAACGCCGACATTCCGCAAATCATCGGAACCATCGCCGGCGACGACACCATCATGATTGTGGTGGAGGAAGGAGTGGCGCACAACGACGTGAGGGCAGCCCTGTCGCACATCATTCCCGTGTGAGCACCCACTTTCCAACTGGACACTGGAACGCTTCGGAAACAGCATAAACGCAAGTCAACGAACATAACTTATCCGTAAACAACGAAAAAGAGAGAAAAGAGAAAATGAAGTACAACGACGATATTGAAATTGTGGTAGCTGACACATCACATGAAAAATATGTCGACACCATTCTTGAGACCATCACCACTTCTGCCAAGAAAAGGGGAAGCGGAATCGCATCAAGAACACACGAATATCTGCTCACCAAGATGAGAGAACGAAAAGCCATCATCGCACTGGCAGGAGCAGAAAAAGAGTTTGCAGGATTCTGCTACATCGAGAGTTGGGGAAACAAGGAATATGTGGCCAACTCCGGATTGATTGTGGTGGAGAAATTCCGGAACCATCACCTCGCCACCCGAATCAAGGAGGCTGCGTTCACACTCAGTCGCCTGAGATGGCCTAAGGCAAAGCTCTTCGGTCTCACTAGCCAGGCAGCGGTGATGAAGATCAACACGAGGCTCGGCTATGTGCCTGTGACTTTCGCCCAACTCACGCAAGACGATGCCTTCTGGGCTGGATGCGGCACACCAGAGGATCCTCACTGCATCAACTGCGACATCCTGGCACGCACCGACCGCAAATACTGCGTGTGCACCGCCATGCTCTATGACCCTGCCGACCATCAGGGAGAGCCGTTGCCTGTGGAGTTCCCACCCGACATCGTGGCCATGGCCAAGAAATTCGCAGAAGAGAACAGATAAACCGAACGGCGGATTACCGTCCAAACAATGTCAACAAAAAAACAAGATAAGAACATGTCTGAGAAGAAAAAAGTTGTAGTAGCCTATAGTGGCGGGCTCGACACATCCTACACCGTGATGTATCTGGCCAAGGAGATGGGATATGAAGTTCATGCGGCTTGTGCCAATACCGGAGGTTTCAGCCCCGAACAGTTGAAAACCAACGAGGAGAATGCCTACAAGCTCGGTGCCACCAAGTATGTGACACTCGACGTAACTCAGGAATATTATGAAAAATCGCTGAAATACATGGTGTTCGGAAATGTGCTCCGCAACAACTGCTATCCGATTTCCGTATCCTCCGAGCGTATCTTCCAAGCCATCGCCATCGCACGATATGCCAACGAAATCGGTGCGTCAGCCATCGCACACGGCTCCACTGGTGCAGGCAACGACCAGATCCGTTTCGACATGACCTTCCTGGTCATGGCACCGAACGTGGAAATTATCACACTCACCCGCGACCGCAACCTCTCACGTCAGGAAGAGGTGGACTATCTCAATGCGCATGGATTCTTTGCCGACTTCACCAAACTGAAGTATTCTTACAACGTGGGTATCTGGGGAACCAGTATCTGCGGAGGCGAACTCCTCGACTCCAAACAGGGATTGCCTGAGAGCGCCTACCTCAAACACCCTCAGAAAGAGGGTCCGGAACTGCTCAAACTCGGATTCGAGAAAGGCGAGCTGGTCAGCGTAAACGGCGTGAAATACGACGACAAGATTGAGGCCATCAAGAAAGTGGAGGAAATCGGAGCCGCCTACGGCATCGGCCGCGACTGCCACGTGGGCGACACCATCATTGGCATCAAAGGACGTGTGGGCTTTGAGGCCGCCGCTCCTATGCTTATTATCGGCGCACACCGTTTCCTTGAGAAATACACACTATCGAAATGGCAGCAATACTGGAAAGACCAGGTGAGCAACTGGTATGGCATGTTCCTTCATGAGAGCCAGTATCTCGAGCCTGTGATGCCAGACATTGAAGCCATGCTCACCAGCAGCCAGCGCAATGTGACTGGAGAAGTGACACTTGAGCTTCGCCCATTGATGTTCCAGACTGTCGGTGTGGATTCTCCTAACGACCTGGTGAAGAACAAGCTGGGCGAATACGGAGAGACCGCCAAGGCTTGGAGCTCCGATGATGCCAAGGGATTCATCAAGGTGTCGAGCACAGCACTCCGTGCTTACTATCTCGCACACCCAGACGAGCAAAGATAAACCACCTATGCAGAAGAGATTCTATCTTTCCGCCACCGACAAAAAGTTGGGAGGAGTGTGCGGCGGAATCGCCGAATATTTTGACATTGACTCGCTGCTTGTGAGAGTTGGTTTCGTGGTGTTGGTGTTCGGACTGGGAGTGGGCCTTCTCGCCTATTTCCTCCTCTGGATTCTTGCACCGTCAAGATAAAAGGTGACTCTAATAAGTTTTGACACTATGATAAAAATAGGAATATTGGGAGCTGCAGGCTACACCGGGGGTGAACTCATCCGCCTGCTGCTCAACCACCCCGAAGCGGAGATTGTGTTCGCCAATAGCGAGAGTAATGCCGGAAACCCTGTGAGCGACGTGCATGAAGGACTCATCGGAGAGACGGACATGACCTTCTCGTCGGACATGCCGTTCGACAAAGTCGATGTCATTTTCCTCTGCTTCGGACACGGCAAGAGTGAGGCGTTCCTCAAGGAACATCCCGTTCCTGAGCATGTGCGCATCATCGATCTTGCACAGGATTTCCGCATCGCAGCACCAACCCACGACTTCGTCTATGGACTGCCTGAAATCCACAAGAAAGAGACGGCGGCATGCAAACATCTGGCCAATCCCGGCTGTTTCGCCACCTGCATCCAACTTGGACTGCTGCCACTGGCAAAAGCAGGTCTGCTCACCCACGACGTGAGTGTGAACGCCATCACTGGAAGCACTGGAGCCGGTCAGAAGCCAGGCTCCACCACCCATTTCTCGTGGCGCAACAACAACATGAGCACCTATAAGGTGTTCTCCCACCAACATCTGCACGAAATCAGGCAGAGCCTCAAAGAGTTGCAGGGAGAGCTGAAAGCCAGCATCGACTTCATCCCTTACCGCGGTGACTTCCCTCGCGGCATCTTCTGCACGGAAGTGGTCACGTTTGACGGAGAGGAGGGCACAGCATCCAACCCATCGGGAGAGCAACTTGAACAGCTGTATGAGGATTTCTACAAAGATGCCGCATTCACGCATTATGTCCACAAGTCCATCGACCTGAAGCAGGTGGTGAACACAAACAAGGCGCTTGTGCATATAGATAAATTCGGCAACAAGGCGGTCATCACATCCGTAATCGACAACCTGCTCAAAGGAGCTGTCGGACAAGCCGTGCAGAACATGAACATCATGTTCGGAATCGACGAAGCCACTGGTCTTCGTCTCAAAGCATCGGCTTTTTAAGCCAAATGGCAACCGTAATATTAGTTTTTGAACAACAAGCAAACATCCAGAGACAGATGAATCTATTCGACGTATATCCATTATTCGACATCACTATTGACAGGGGTGAAGGTGCCAAAGTGTGGGACGACAAAGGTGAGGAATACCTCGACCTCTACGGCGGACATGCTGTAATCTCCATCGGCCACAGCCATCCCCATTATGTGGAGAAAATCACAGAGCAGGTGAAGAAACTCGGTTTCTACTCCAATTCCGTGAAAAACCCGCTTCAGCAGGAGGTGGCAGACAAGTTGGGAAAGCTCAGCGGATATGAGGACTATCAGCTTTTCCTCATCAACTCAGGTGCTGAAGCCAATGAGAACGCCTTGAAACTGGCATCTTTCTACAACAAGCGCACTCGTGTGCTTGCCATTGAGAAAGCCTTCCACGGACGCACCTCGCTGGCGGTGGAAGCTACCAATAACCCCAAGATCATCGCTCCGGTGAACGCCAACAACCACGTCACCTTCCTGCCTATCAACAACCTCAGCGCATGGGAAGCAGAAATCAACAAGGGCGACGTCTGCGCCTGCATCATCGAATGCATTCAGGGCGTAGGTGGCATAAGGTTGGTGGACAAGGACTTCCTTTACGGAATCCAGAAACTCTGCGAAGCACACAACACCGTACTCATCTGTGATGAGATACAATGTGGCTACGGACGCAGTGGTAAATTCTTCGCCCACCAGCATCTGGGTGTGAAGCCCGACATCATCACTGTGGCCAAAGGAATCGGCAATGGTTTTCCAATGGGAGGTGTGCTCATCTCACCGAAATTCAAGCCAGTCTATGGACAGCTCGGCACCACCTTCGGTGGCAACCATCTGGCTTGCGCCGCAGCCATCGCCGTGCTCGACGTGATGAAGGATGAGCAGCTCGTGAAGAACGCAGCCGTGGTGGGCGAGCATCTGATGAAAAGACTGAAAGAAGCGAACCTGCCTCATGTGGCAGACGTTCGCGGACGAGGACTGATGATTGGCATCGAGCTCGATATGCCATACAAAGAAGTGCGCTCCGCATTGCTTTTCAAGGAGCATTGCTTCACTGGCTGTTCCGGCACCAATGTCATCCGTCTGCTGCCACCGCTCTGCCTCACCATTGAGCAGGCCGACCAATTCGTGGAGAAATTCACCAAGGTGCTGAACGACTTCTAACCAAGTTTATTTCATACTGACAAAACGGCCATTAGGCCGATGCCATAGCTATCAGATCGGGAGAATGAAAAGCGAGACGGCAGTCAACCGACTGTCGCCTCGCTTTGATTTTTTTGCAAATCTCGTAACGGCATGGATGCCGCCATAGTCTCATCCGCCACTAATGCACAATCACCATAGTGGCACCGAAGCCATACTGTTGGAAAGAGGCATCTTGGAAAGAGCAGTTTTTGTATTTGTGTTTCAGCTCCTGGATCATGGCATTGCGGAGCACCCCCTCCCCTTTTCCATGGATAAACACAATGCGCTGTCCTTTGTGCTTGATATGAGCGTCGAGGGTCTTACGGAACACACCAAGCTGATATTCCTTGATATCGGCAGCCGACATGCCGGATGTGGTTTCAAGCAACTCATGTGCATGCAAGTCAACCTCTATCACCTCGTGCACGTTCGATTTTTTCGACACCCTTGCCTGCTGACGCTCCACCCTGGTGTTGTCGTTCTTCTCAATCATGGCTTTCTGCAGTTCCTGAGGATTCACAGAGAAACTGCGGGGCAGGACATCGTCCTTCACGATGGTGAACTCCAGCGCCGGCTCATCAAAGAAGAGGCTCTCTCGGAAAGTGTGAAACTTGAAGAACTTGGTGGTGTCGATGCGGAGGTCCACACTTACCGGCTGTTTCAACAGGAACGGTTTATCCTCCTTGAACGCAACAAACTGAATGCCCACGCGCTCAATCGCATTGAGCATGGAATGGTCCAGCTCCTCCACAAACACCTTCGTGTTCGGTTCGACCATTCCCTGAGCGCGCAGTTGATAGGTGTTGTTCTCTTTGGATAGATAGATATAGTGGATGAAGTAGTTGCAGTCGTTCACCAGATAGCATTCGAATGTGGTGGTTGAGAATGCTTTAGGGTCAACTGGAACGAACGAAAGAAACACACTAAGCTTGTCGCCGTCAGCCCGCTCTTCCGGCTTCGCCTTGTAGGTGATAGGACGGTCAGCTGGGTCAATATCCTCCTCATCTGCTTCGTAATTGTTGTCTGTTGCCTTGGCTGACGGTGGCGCAGCCACGGCCAGAGGTTTTTGATTACGTCCCATCGTATCCACCTTTGCAATATTATAGTCGTCGGTAGTGACCACTACCACATCTGTGGCAAGCACCGGCATCTGGAAGCCGTCCTCATCCTCCACCAACACGATGTTCTTACCCTGAAATCCTTTGATAATGCCGCCTCCAACATCTGACAGGAAGCGGACTCTGTCGCCTATTTTCATATTCTTCAATCTATACTAATCGTTTAATTCAATTCAATATAATTAAATTCGCATTAATTCGTCGTTTCAAATAATTCGCATTAATTCGCGTTAATTCGTCGTTTCAAATAATACGTTAATTCGTCGTTTTAAAAAATCCGCGTTTATTCATCGTCGTTATTTGATTTTCTTGCGGAGCAGTTTGGCCAGTGGGTGCTTGATGGTCTTCAGCCCCTTGGCGAGACTCTTGCAGTTGAGCTGCGCACCTGCAAGTGAGGTATGGGTATGGTCGTGATTGAACATGGCCGCAGCCGCCTCCTTGCCCATCTCATCAAGCGCATCTGCCGTGATGTTGTGGATATCCACAAAGTCCACGCCCGTCTCTTCCACCACCTGACGGTACCAGCGTCCGTAAGAGTCGTTGCGGCGTTCCACCTTTCCTTTCGGCCATTCGTTGCGTGGCGTGAGGCTCAGCAGAATTGGAGTGGCGCCTTTCTCACGGGTATCCTCAATAAACTTCTTCAGGTACCATCCGAAAGAATAGATCACCTCGTAGCGTCCATCGCTCTCCATCTTATACACATGGCATGTGTCGGCTGCGGTGGCGATTACTCCGCGCTCCTTTGGTTTGTCGATGCCGCCAATGTCGTTGTGGCCGAATTGCAGCAACACATAGTCGCCTGGTTCCAAAGAATTGTAAATCTCATCCCAGCGTCCTTCAGCAAGGAAGGTTCGGGTGGAGCGTCCTGCTTTCGCACAGTTCACGAACGTGCATTTCTCTCCATCGAACACAGTGGCGGCCTGAGAGCCCCATCCCCACATGCCGTTCGGATCCTTGTCGGCGTTTTTGCCGGTGGAATCACCAGCGAGGAATACCCTTGGTTTTTTCTTTGCGGTATTCTTCTTTGCTTTCGTCACTACCCAGTCGGGATGAGTCTCCAGAACCGACTTAGGATGCACCATATCCTGGATAAGGCAGGCCTTCAATCCTGCAACTTGCGGATTGGTGCAGGCGTCAAGTCCCTCTGCAAAGCTGGCTGCGTTCATCCGCGCGCCAAATGCCGATGAGTGGATTTTGTCGCCGAAGAAATGATAGGCGGCTTTCCGCTTGCCGTATTTCTCGAGTTTAGTGGCAGAAATGTCGTTGAGATCAATAAACGGAGTGTGCAACTCTTCCGCCATGGCTTTAATCCATGGTGTAAAGGTTGTGAGTTTGCGGTCCACCTTGTTGGTGTCGCTCTCCTCGTATGCCTTGCGTGGAGTGAGTGTGAGCAGAATCGGTGTGGCACCTTTAGCCCTGATTTCATTCACAAAACGGCGCATATATCCTCCAAATGTATAGACGGTCTCCACACGGCCGTTCTCTTTGATGGTCACCACCGTGGAGTCCTCAATCAAGTACTTGTCGTACGGTCCTCCGTTGCTCTTTGGGCTTTTATAGCTGGAACGCGCCCGGTTCTCATCAATTGGGCCGTTGTCGTTGTGTCCCAGTTCGAGCACCACATAGTCGCCTGAACGGACACCCTCAAGCACGGGTTTCCACAACATGTTGTAGAAAGTGCGTGGGCTGGTTCCTCCGAGCGCATGGTTCTCCACAGTAATCTTATTCTGGTCGAAGAAGAGATGTTCATAATATCCCCATCCCCACTGTCCGTTGTTGCCATTGCCCAGTGTGCCGTTGCGCATGGTGGAGTTGCCCACTAAAAACAGAACCGGATTATTTCCTTTTCGCGACGACCCGCTCACCGGACGCGCCTGATTGGCCTTGGCCAGTGAGTCAAGCGTCACGTCGCGCACACCGTTGATATCTTTCCAAATCGCATCGTTCTTGTCCTGTGCCGTTGCCGTGATGGATGCCATGCAGCAAAGAACAACCAATAAAACAGTTTTCTTCATATCAGTTTAGTTATTCTGTTAATCGTGTTGAGTAATTATATCTTTACCTCTTGCAAAGATACGATTTTTTCGTTTAATAATGATAAAAAACAAATAATACAATTCAGACAATCATAGTAATAATCTAAAAACACTTTTCTTATATCAAACTCACATTAATTAAAAGTTGATTCATAGAACTCCCCCTGAATCTTGCCTTTGATATTTGTATATAAATTTGTATCTTTGCCGCCACAAATACAAAGACAAAGATGGTTTATTGTTTTTCCGGGACAGGCAACAGCCAGTGGGTGGCAGACAAGTTGAATGGACTTTTGCCCGACGAGCCAGATGTGTATGGATTGGTTTTTCCCGTGTATGGTTGGGGAATTCCTAAAGTCGTGGATGAGTATATCCGCAAGCATATCGACTCGATTCAGCAATCGAAATATATCTATGCCGTGATGACCTGCGGTGATGATGTGGGCTATGCCGACAAGGTGCTGCGAAAGGCGCTGGGAGGCAGGCTCGACGCCGTTTTCTCCCTTCAGATGCCCAACACCTATGTATGCCTGCCCGGTTTTGACGTGGATAAAGATGACGTGGCTCAGGCCAAAGTTCAAGGCACTCTGGAACGGTTGCCTACCGTTGCCGGGCATATCAGGCTGCGGGAAAAACGGACCGATGTCGTAAGAGGGGCATGTGCATGGGTAAAAACCTACGTGCTCAGACCGATGTTCAACCGCTTTTTAGTGACCGACAAATATTATCATGTCATCAGCAGCCAATGCACACAATGCAAACGTTGCGTAATGGGATGCCCGCTTGGGAACATGACGGTGGATGAAGAAGGAAATGTCGTTTGGAAACATGAGAACTGCACTGCCTGTCTAAGGTGCTACCACCGATGTCCAAACAAAGCAGTGCAATTCGGAAGATTCACAAAAAACAAAGGACAAAAAATCCAGGTCTTGGATTGATTTTTTGTCTGAAACAAAAGAACTGGATGTCTGAAAGATTGCAGGACACTTTTTATCCTGCCACAATTCCAAACCCCGTCAGGTATATACCCAACGTCTTAGAATAGTCGAGATCGCCGATGCTGTTCCAAGGAACATCGTAAAAGTCCAGTCGCTTAACCACCCTGTTCTTCTTGTCAAAGTAAACTTTGCTGATAATTCTGTATTGTAGCAGAGGCTCGTCGTATTCATAGAGCACTTCGCAACGGCACACCTTACCACTCACACCATCTTCTTTTGCTGCCTTTTTGCATATTTTTGCGTCTTTGTAGTCGTAGCGTACCCAAATCTTATAGCCGGCATAAGATTTTTCCTTGCAGTCACTTGCATTAAGTACCATGACATCGTCTTCACAAACTGTGCAAAAAGTTTTCACTTGCGCATTCGAGCACAAAAAAGTAAAAAGGCACAATGCTGTTAAAAGTAATTTTTTCATTTTTGTATTAAAATTGGTTTGACGAAAAACAAATACACGTTTAATCCGTTGATTGTTTGAGAGATAGTAGGTTCGCAACAATTTCACATACAGCGAAAGGCAAAATCAGATTAAAATATTGCCATGTTTGAAGCCAAAGTTACTGAAATTTTTTGCAATGGCAATTCTTTTTTGCTAGTTTTTAACTTAGAAACGTCATATTTTTGTGAGTTCATATACCAGATAGGAGCTGTAGGACTTCAGAAAACTGTTAGCCATGGCATAGTCAAAGCCCGTCATGGCTTTGCGAATCCTGACCGGCAGTTTATGAACCGGCAACATCATGATCCCTAATCTCCGCTGGAGTTTGAAACGCTTCTGGGCCAGATTGAGCACATCGCTTTTGTCCATAGATGTGGCGCCATGCCAGGACTCTTGCTTATGACGCAGCAGGTTGCGCCTTTTCTTCGAAGGGATGTCAAAGATGAAACGGCCACCAGGAGCCAGAATACGGTGAACTTCTTCAAACATCCGGCTGATGGTCTCAACATCCAGATGCATCAGAAGATGAAAGGAATAGACAATGCCGAACGTTTCATCAGGGAAACCCGTTTCGCAAGCTGACGCCTTGACAAATGTCACATCCGGATGACGTTTTTCAGCAAACGTCATCATCTCCTCACTGGCATCAAGCCCGTGCGTGGCATAGTTGGTGAGGCGACCAGTGCCGCAAGCGATTTCCAACCTACTGCCGTTCGATGCGGGGTCAATCAGTTTATCCAAAATCCGGCGTTCCTGGGCATCGATAAATTTCCCATAGCTGTTGTTGAAGCGGCTTTCATCATATTCAGCAGCTATGGAATCGTAATAGTCCACAATATCTTTATTCATAACCAATGGGATTTCCAAAAGGAATTTGACATCACAGATTTGAGCTTTCAACCCAAATCAACACGAAATAAATGTAAAGATACGATTTATTTTGTTTTCCACACCAATTTTAAATCTTTTTTTTATAACTTTGGCTTCGCTGAAGTTACTCCGAGTTGGAAAAGCAAATTATTATTTTGCTCTTCTCTCGTTTTTCTGTATCTTTGCCACCAAAATACGTTTGGATAATTAACTACAGATAAACTGACACTGAAATTATGAAAAGATTTGCTATACTTGCAATGCTCATAGCTGGAGCCATGCACGTCATGGCGCAGCAGACCAGCTATTCCATCAGCGGAAAATATGCCGGCAACGGACAGAAAATCTATCTCATCGACAAACTGACCGAGAAAGCCATCGACAGCGTGGTGGTGGCCGACAGCAAGTTCGCCTTCAATGGAAATGCCGCCAAAGATGCCCTCATGGGTGTTAAGGCGAAGGACAGTGCTTGGACAACACTCTTCTTCAACGACGGAACACCAGTCGCAGTCAATGTGAACGACAGCACGCTGAAAGGCTCCCCTCTGAATGAGCGGCTGACGAAATACGACATTGAGCAGAACGCTCCAATGAAGCAGATGAGAGAAAAAATCTCAAAGATGAGCGAAGCCGAACAGGAAGCACATGCAGAAGAACTCGTCAAAGGAATCAACGAGGCACTTGATGCTCAGATTGCTTTTGCCAACAACATTTTCAAGGTGGAGCGCGAGTCCCTGATTCCTGTGGTTTTCTCCGACCTTTATTTCTACAACAACGGTGTGGAGGAATACGACAAACTGCGGAATGAACAGCTGCCATTCACCAAACACCCTTATTTCAAGAAATGCAGGGACGAAGTGGCTGAGATGCTGCAACCAAAGGACAGCCCAAAGACAGCCTTCATAGGACATCAGTTCACCGACCTGGAGATGAGCGACCCTGACGGAAAGACCCATAAAATCAGTGAGCTTGTGGGAGAAGGCAAATGGGTGCTCGTGGATTTCTGGGCATCATGGTGCGGACCATGCCGTGCTGAGATGCCAAACGTGCTCGAGGCATACAACAAATACCACGACAAGGGATTCGAGGTGGTCGGCGTATCATTCGACCAGAAAAAGGAGCCGTGGATGAAAGCCATCGAACAGTTGAAGATGCCGTGGCTGCAAATCTCCGACCTGAAAGGCTGGCAGTGTGCAGCAGCACCGGTATATAAGATTGACGCCATCCCCGACAACATCCTCATCGACCCACAGGGAAAAATCACTGACCGCGCACTCAGGGGGAAGGCACTGCACAACCGCTTGCAGAAAATTTTCGGAGAATAATTTTTAAGGTGGGTTCTATAAATTATGTCGAGGCGATTTTTGAATTTTAGTCGAGTGAAAAGTGTAAGTTGAAGAAGGAGTGATGCGGGCATCATGACTGATGAGACTTGACACTTTGCACCGAATAAAAACAAAAAGCGGCCGAAAAGTATTCTTACGGACTTGTAAATATCCCCAAAACAGATTTTTTAGAACACACCTTAATTTAATCATACTATCAACAATTGTAAATATGAAGAAATTTTTAATGATTGCTGCACTGATGGTGGCTGCACTGAGCGCACAGGCTCAGACAAAGGGCGATTTCGCTGTAGGTGTACAGGGTGGAGCCACCATCAGCAAGTTGGAAATTGGTGACTGGAATGTGGATGACACCTCCACCCGTATGGGATTCGGCGTATTCGGCCAGTACAACTTCACCAACAACTGGCGTGTGGAGTTGGAAGGAATCTATCATCCTAAAAAAGACCATGTTTCAGACTTCACCTTAGGACTGAACATCCACTATCTGTTCAAAATCGGAAACACCGTGAGCATTTATCCGTTACTCGGCTATGCACTCTCTTTTGTAAACGCTGAGACTTACACAGAAACCGACGAACACAGTTCTGTCACAGTGGAAGGTGACAACAGTACTGAAGGTGGAATCCAATTGGGTGCAGGCGTACAGGCCAACATCAACAGCAATTGGTTTGTGGCTGGTGAATACAAGTATCAGCCTGGAATTTTTGGCGACGGACACGTTGTCATGGTCAAGGCTGGATACAGATTCTAAAAACAGCATCACTTTTGTCTGAGGAAAGTCAGGCTTTTCTCGGCCGACTCAGCTTTCTGGGGAAAAATGGGCGGAAACAGGTGATAGGCCTTGTTTCCGCCCATTTTTCATGCCCCCCCAAGATTTCATTACAAATTTATAAAAAAAGTTAAAACATAAATTTGCAATTTCAGCAACTTAATGTTATCTTTGCACAAATTAAGACAAAATGAGTAACGCGGGGTATTCTATGGATTACATACAAAACACACGGTCGATGATGAGAGTCCTTGAGTCCACCATCCGACTGCACTGGGAACTCACAGCACTTTCCGACTACGACACCGACATCCAGTTCACATTCCATGACCTGGCTCTGACCATCAGGCGGATGCATCGCTTTTTTGAAGAAAAGGGAATCAAGCAGGGGGATAAAATCGCCATCTGCGACAAAAACTCCAGCTATTGGGGTGCCTGCTTCCTTTCCATCATCACCTATGGCGCCGTGGCAGTACCGATTCTTGTGGATTTCAACGGAGAGCAGATTGCCAATGTCGCCCAGCATTCTGATGCCAAACTGCTGTTCACCAGCATGCTCGTCAAACGAAAAATCATGTCGGCACTCTATGGAGAAGACGACAAACGCATGAGACACTGCCAGATGGTGGACATCGCCATGATGGGCGAGAAGCCGGAAACAGAAGAGTCCATCACCCCCGACGACGTACATTTCTTCGACGACCAGCCCGACCAACTCGCCATCATCAACTACACCTCTGGATCTACCGGCAACTCCAAGGGAGTGATGGTTCCGTTCCGTACCGTGTGGTCGAACATCGCGTTCGCCGACGAGAAGCTTGGACTGAAGGAATGCTGCTCCGTGCTGTCCCTGCTCCCAATGGCACACATGTATGGATTCGCCTTCGAGTTTATTTATGAGCTGTGCATGGGCGGACACATCCATTTTCTCACCAAGGCACCAAGCCCATCGGTGCTGGCCAAGGCACTCTCAGATGTGAAGCCCGACATCCTCATCTGCGTGCCGCTCATCGTGGAGAAAATCATTCAAAGCCGGATTTTCCCTAAGCTCAAGACCCTCGGCACACAGAGCCTGCTGGCATTGCCGTTCATGAAGGGCCTTGTCTATAAAAAAATACGTCAGCGGCTCACCGACTTCTTCGGAGGCAATTTCTACGAGGTGATTGTGGGAGGAGCTGCATTCAACCAGGAGGTGGAGGGATTCCTCCACGACATCAAATTTCCTTACACCGTAGGCTACGGAATGACGGAATGCGGACCGATTATCTGCTATCAGGACTATCACACTTTCAAACAGGGTTCGTGTGGAAAGGTTGTGCCAAGGATGGAGCTGAAAATCGACAGCAAAGACCCGCAAAACGTGGAGGGAGAGATTATGGTCAGGGGAATGAATGTGATGCTCGGCTACTACAAGAACGAGGAAGCCACCCATGAGGCCATTGACCCAGATGGATGGCTCCACACGGGCGACCTCGGCACCATCGACAAAGATGGCAACGTGTTTATCCGCGGACGGCAGAAGAACATGTTGCTCGGCGCCAACGGACAAAACATCTACCCCGAGGAGATTGAAGAGAAATTCATTTCTCATGCTCTCATCGACGAATGCGTGGTGGTGCAGCGCGACCAAAAACTCTACGGACTGGTCTATACGTCAGACGACACGCTCAAAACTCATGGAATGACCCGCGAAGACTTCAACAGTCAGCTCGACCGCTACCTCAAGCATGTGAACACCATGCTGCCGTCTTTCTATAAGGTGTCGAAACTTGAGGCACGTGACACAGAATTTGAGAAGACACCAAAACGCAACATCAAACGTTTTCTCTACACCTGAGTCCCCAATCCCAAAACGTCATTCACCACGATGAAGCCGGCATGGATTAAACCGTGCAGTGTTTCAAGAGTCAAATATCATAATAAAAAGCAATCCTCAACGTTATAATTATAATTAGAAAGAAATCCAAATAACCAATAAAGACTGAATCCTAAACCGATGAAAAGAAGTGTATTTACAGCCATCGCCTTGTTCATCTGCGCACTTTCGTTCGCACAGAACGCCGATAAGCTTTACCGAGAGGGCAAAGCCCTTTACGACCAGAAAAAATACAGTGAGGCACTGCCCAAACTGAAAGCCGCCGCCGACTTGGGGCACAAAAAAGCCCAATACCGGTTGGGACGTGCATTCGACAAAGGAAACGGAGTGGCTGAAGACAACACCCGCGCTTTTCAGTGGTACATGAAGGCTGCCAAGCAGAACTACCACAAGGCACTCTATCAGGTGGGACGCTGCTACAAGAAAGGAAAGGGAGTGGCAGAAAACGATGAGGTGGCACTCACCTACTTCACCAAAGCCGCCAAGCTCGACAATGCCGACGCCTATCTCGCACTGGCCAAGCACCACCTCAAGAAAGGCGACCGCAACAAAGCCAAGCAGCTCACGCTCAAAGCCGTACGTCACGAGAAGGACGGAAAGCGCATCCTCACGGAAATGCGGCAGGATGCCGCCAACGGCGATGAGAAGACAAAAGTGTTGCTCGGCATCATCGGGAAATAAGTCCACTTTTGAGAATAAAAAGCAAGCTGCGGAACGTTTCCATCCAAATTATTCCACAACGATCAGTAATACGAAAACATCCCTACAAAAGGGATGTTTTCTTTGTTTTGCTTTCATATTCCAATAAAAAACCGTAACTTTGCGTAAAATTAACACCAAAACAATTCCGATTATGGGACCAGAAGGAATGCATCCCGACCTGAGGGACGTGCTCAGGAAGACCGACATCGACCTGAGTTTGATAACAGGACAAAACGCCGGAGTGGAAATCATGGGTGGCTATTGGTATAAATACCCGCATGCCGCCGTCACCACCGACTGTGTGGTTTTCGGATTCGACGGCTCCAGCCTGAAAGTGTTGCTTATCCAGCGGGGCTTTGAGCCCTACAAAGGCAGATGGGCTTTTCCTGGCGGCTTCATGAACATCAAAGAGACAGCAGAGGCAGGAGCACGGCGCGAGCTGGTGGAGGAAACCGGGCTCGACACTGCCTACATGGAGCAGTTCCACACCTTCACGAAAGTGGACCGCGACACCCGAGAGCGCGTCATCACCATCGCTTACTACGCACTTGTCAACATCAAGGATGTGAAAGGAGGTGACGATGCCGCTGATGCCCAGTGGTTCACCATGGATGAGATACCGCCTTTGGCATTCGACCACGATGACATCCTTGCCCAGGCGCTGCAGGCGCTAAAGGAGAAAATCCACTTCGAGCCAGTGGGTTTTGAACTGTTGCCAGAGGTGTTCACCATGCCACAGCTGCAGGCGCTCTATGAGGCCATTCTGGATGTGAGGTTCGACCGCCGCAATTTCTACCGCAAAATGATCAGCCAGAAACTGCTCGACGTGGTGGACGACGGAATCGAGCGCACCAGCCCACGCATTCCAGTGAAATATCGCTTCAACAAGGCAAAATACGATGAGATGAAAAAGAAACATGAATTTCGGCTGGAATTCTGAGACGATGGAAAACGGAAACACTATCAGATGGATCCACCTGCCCAAAGTGGACTCCACAAACAGCTATCTGAGACAGATGGCCGATGACGACACCTCGGATATCACCGTGGCTTACACCGATGACCAGTATGCAGGCCGCGGCCAGAAAGGCAACTCATGGGAATGTGAGCCGGGAAAGAACCTCTCCTTCTCCATCCTTCTCCATCCGCTGTTCGTCAAACCTGCTGAGCAGTTCGTCATCAGCCAGGCCATGGCGCTTGCCGTGGTCAACGTGCTGAACGGACTTGACGATACCGGAAAGAAACGATTCACCGTGAAATGGCCTAACGACATCTACTACGATGACTGGAAAATCAGCGGCACACTCATCGAATGCGACCTGCAGGGCAAGCACATCTCCAACTGCATCATCGGAACCGGACTCAACGTGAACCAGCAGGAATTCCTTTCCGACGCACCTAACCCCACCTCGCTCATCCGCATCTTCGGACATGAATTCAACAGGGAGCAGCTGCTCCACAGCATCGTTGACGACTTCTGCCGGCGCTACGCCATGATTGAGGACGGACAAGCTGATGCCATCCGAGCAGCATACCGTTCCCGACTTTACCGCCGTCAAGGGCTCCATCCCTACGAAGACGCCTCCGGACCATTCATGGCGGAAATCCAAGACATCGAGCCGTCAGGCCACCTCATCCTCCGCACCGCAAAGAGCCAAATCCGACGCTACGAGTTCAAAGAGGTGAAATTTCTTATCAACTAAAAAAAGAATAATGAAAGATCCAAAACACATCCATATTTCCGACTATAACTACGACCTGCCCGACAGTCGTATCGCCAAATATCCGCTTGCAGAGCGTGATGCCAGCAAGCTGCTTATCTATAACCACGGCAAGGTGGAGGAAAACACCTTCACTTCCCTGCCCGATTATCTTCCCAAGGGAGCCTTGATGGTGTTCAACAACACGAAGGTGATTCAGGCCCGTCTGCGCTTCCAGAAAGAGACGGGAGCCACTATCGAGGTGTTCTGTATGGAGCCGTTTAAGCCTATTGAATACCAAATGAACTTTGCATCCACGGGCGAGTGCCAGTGGCTCTGCATGGTCGGAAACCTCAAACGCTGGAAAAGCGGAGTACTGTCGAAGCGTCTGAACGTGAAAGGTCATGAGCTCACGTTCTCTGCCGAGCGGCTGAACAGTGGAGAAAATGTGGGCGACGGCACCAAGCATCTCATCCGCTTCTTCTGGGACGACAGCGCCGTGAGTTTCTCTGAGGTGCTGGAGGCATGTGGAGAAATTCCCATCCCGCCCTACCTCAACCGCAAGACGGAAGAGAGCGACCTGCGCACCTACCAGACGGTCTATTCCAAGGTGAAAGGTTCTGTGGCTGCACCAACGGCCGGTCTCCATTTCACAGAACGGGTGCTCCAGGCTATCGATGCCAAAGGCATCGACCGTGAGGAGGTCACCCTCCATGTGGGTGCCGGCACCTTCAAGCCTGTGAAGAGCGAGGAGATTGCGGACCACGACATGCACTCCGAATACATCGTGGTGAAACGTCAGACCATAGAGAAACTTATCAACCACGGCGGACAGTGCATCGCTGTGGGCACCACATCCGTCCGCACCCTCGAAAGCCTTTACTACATCGGAAGGAAACTGCAATCGAACCCTGACGCCTCAGAAAGCGAGCTCCATGTGAACCAATGGGAACCCTACGAACAGCACGAAGACGGCACCTTGTCCGACAACGAGCTGACCCTCCGCCATCTGCGGAATATCCTCGACTACCTCAATCGCAACAAACTTGAGGCACTGCACACCAGCACACAGATCATCATCGCTCCAGGCTACCACTACCACATCGTCTGCCGCATGGTCACCAACTTCCACCAGCCGCAATCTACCCTCCTGCTCCTTGTCTCCGCCTTCGTCAACGGCGACTGGCGAACCATCTACGACTATGCCCTCTCCCACTCCTTCCGCTTCCTCAGCTACGGCGACTCATCGCTGCTCATTCCTTAGAAGATGGGAAGAAAAATCAGGACTTCAGTTTAAATGCTGAAGTCCTGATTTTTTAGATTGGTGGCAAGCGGTTACAATTTCACAGTCACTTCCTGCCCCGTGTAGTCCACGGTCTTACCGTCAGCGGCATTCTGTCCCGGCATTACGATGATGAAGCGGCGCTGCTGCAGCATTCCCTTGAACTGGCCTTTGCGAGGACTGATGGTGAGTTTGTGCTTACTGTCATCCCAACGGAAGGTGATTTCGGAGTATTGACCGCGTTCATAGTTGTAGTTGTCGCCTTCGTCCTCGTAGAGGGTGAAGGTGGCATCTGCACCTGGATAAACGCGCAGTTCCAGATTATCCCACGGCTTTTCGGAGGCATACTGCATCTCCTCGCCCAACGGGAGGATGCTGCCTGCACGCACAAACATCGGCACGCGGTCGAGCTGAGTCTGAAGCGTCACATCCTGGCCTCCTTTCATCCGCTCACCAGTCCAGAAATCATACCAGTCGGCACCCTTCGGCAGATATTTCGTAGCTGATTTCGTGGCGAGCCAATCTACTTTCGATTCACCACTCTCGGCCTTCACCTCCTTCTTGTCCCAACCGGTCATGGCATCCTCGCGCACAATCCGCTCCTGGGTATATTGAGGATTGAGAATCGGCAATGCCAGGATGCTGCGGCCGAACATGAACTCGTCGGCAATGTCCCACACCTTGCGGTCGGCGGCAAAGTCGCTGAAGAGCGGACGAAGGTAGCTCTCGTTGTTCGACGTCACCTGCCAGGCCGTGCTGTAAAGATATGGAATCAAGCGGTAGCGCAGACGGATTTGCTTTTCTATGGCATCATACACCGGCTCACCTTTCTTTCCGAATCGCCAGATTTCACGAGGGGCATCCGCACCATGGCTGCGGAACACCGGGCAGAACAGCCCGTACTGCATCCAACGGACATAAAGCTCCTGATATTGATGGTTCTGAGGGGCGGAATTGGCACCTTTCGTGTTGTAGCTTCCACAGAAGAATCCACCGATGTCAGTATTGAAGTTCGGGCATCCGGTGAGTGAGTAGCTCAGTCCGGCAGGCACCTGCTTGCGCAGCATGTCCCAAGAAGAAGCCACATCGCCACTCCACATTCCAGAGCCGTAATGCTGCTGTCCTGCAAATGCCGAGCGGGTCATGATGAACACGCGTTTCTGCTCCGATGCCTTGCGCTGACTCTGATACACACCGCGCACGGTCTCCAGTGGGAAGGCGTTGCGAAGTGATCGCCATGTTCCGTTCTTTCCCGCTTTGTGGTCGTAGTCGGCCTCTGTCGGGTTGAAGAAATCCGGGTCAGTGGAATCCATCCACCAAGCGTCAGTCCCCTTGTCGAACAGCGTTTTCAGGTTCTGCCAATAGATGTCGCGGGCCTCAGGAGAGAATGCGTCATACACACGCACTCCAGACGGATAGTCCATCCGTGGAGGCCAGAAAGTCAGTCCGCTCTGCGGCCAGGTCTGGAAGTCGAAAAGCAGGCCTTTCTCGTCGAGCTGACGGTAGGCTTTGGTCTTTGGTCCGAAACTGGCCCAGATGCTGATCATGAAGTGGGCATTCTTCTTGTGCACCTCATTGATCATCCGCTCGCCGTTGGCGTATTCCTCAGTCAGGAAATCCATGGCATTCCACAGATAGTTCGAGCCCCAATACTGCCAGTCTTGGATGATGCCGTCGAGCGGAACCTGCAACTCACGGTATTTATCGACCACACCAAGCAGTTCCGCAGCACTCTTGTAGCGTTCCTTGCACTGCCAGAAACCGTAAGTCCAAAGTGGGAACATCGGCACATCGCCCGAAAGATGACGCATCTGGGCAATCACACCGTCAGCCGAACCGCCATACATAAAATAATAGTCCTCGCAGTCGCCCACCTCAGAGGAGAACGACATGCCCGATGCGTCGTCGTCGAACTTGGTGCGTGAATAGTTGTCCCAGTAGATTCCCCAGCCTTTGATTGACTGCAGCACGTTCTGGAAGTCCTCCAGGTTCGACTGCTCCATCAGCTTATGCTCTCCACGGCGGTTCATCTTCCCATTTTGGATGGTGCCCAGTCCGTAGATGGCCTCATCGGCGTCGAGCACGAAAGTCTGGGTCACACGGTATGCACCTGCATCCGGTCCTTCAGTGCGTGGTTCGAACGAGCAAGCATCTTTCTCCCGCAGCAGGGTCTTTCCTTTTGCGGAAAAAGTCAGCGCTCCGGTGTTGGAATCCATGGTCACGCTCAGCACGTTGCTGCTCAGCGTGTTGCCTTTGTGGTTCACCTTCACGTTCTCTGGCTTTGCAATCACCACGAGGCTCTGCTTCTCATATTCATGCCCCACGGGCGATTTCACCACATGAACAATCTCAGGAGTGAAAAACTCCAGTCGTACAACCGATTTTCCCGCCTGCAACTCCACAGGGGTACTGCTTGCCGCAGTCGCCGCCATACACAGCACTGCTGCCAAAAAATTTCGAATCTTCATCATTGGATGTTATTTAGATTATTAATGTTTTTTCAAAGATAAAAAAATCACACTGCAAATTTACGACATTAAGGTAACAAAATTGTGCAACAAATGACGATTAACCATACAACAAATGTTGAAATCTAAAGTTTTTCTTGTTTTTCTGAGGAAAAATAAATTCAATATCCATAAAACCAAAATTCAATCCCGTCATCTAAGGGTAGCTATTTCCTCTGCCATTTCGTTGAGCAGTACACAATCAGCTCTGCTTATATGACGTTTACCCGCATCATAAGGCCAAGGGCTGAGAATAAGTACATTTCCTTCAGCAACAGAATCAAATAAATCGGCTGGCGGCTTATAGTAATCACAAAAACCATTATTGGCAAGTACGATGATTGGGTGGTGTTCACTCAGAAGGACTTCCTTCACTTTGTTCTCTTCTGGTGAAATGAAAGGCGAGACCATCACAGCACCTTGCCGTGCCGCCAGTACACAAGAATTCATGTAATCACGAAGAGATTGTGACTGACCATGAGCAGCGGCTTCCACCATAGTTCTACGGACATGAACTGTTGCATAACAAGTCCCATAAAGTAAACAGATATTGCCAACGCCAGTATACAATCTACCAGATATGGAAATATTATCTTGAACCATAAAAAAGCCAGGCTTCACACGCTTAGTCGCCAATCTTTGTGGATTAAGCCGCAAATAACGGAACATGGTTTGCAGCTGACCACGACGAGAAAGAGGGCGAATGAAGGGCACCTCCGTAAAAAGCGGATCAAGTTCGCTATAAACATCTTTTCCTAGAACTTTGACGAGAGGATTCTCCCGGCTATCAGCCGGGGCAATTGACAAAAGAGATAGTTGTTTTCCTTCTTGCCATCTGAAGTCATACGATGGCTGACTTTTATCCAGGGTATTGTTTCTTTTGTCAATTGATCCGCTTGGAAGGCGGACGTCTTGTTTATTCAATAAGTCAAGATAAGAATAAGCACGACCAATCTTCTTTGCTGCACGCCAAAAACCCTGAGCTACATAGCGTATACTATGAACCATCGGACGGCGCACGTACAAAATACAATGCAGATGGTCGGGCATAATACAATATTGCAAAATCTGAATTTCTGGATAAAAGAGCGATAATGAGCGTTGACAATCCAATAAAGCACGTCCCAATTCCGATGGTTCCACCCATGCATTCGCAGGATTTCCATCCGGAATAACAAGCGTACCTAATAATGGTTTACGCGAAGGAATTGTTATCGTGAAGTGGTAAACACCTATACCTTTCCACGATGTGCCTTCTTCTTGCCAATGCCATTGCTCTTGCTTTTCCTCCATAAACCACGCTGGATTCCCATCAGATTACAGCCTGTGAGAAACAATCACACACCAACAGCACCGATGATTTCCTGAACGGATTTATAGTTGTGGGCATCCAGCCAGTTGCTGATGCCTTGGGCGATTTTCACGCTCACGGCGGGATCGATGAAGTTGGCGGTGCCGACCTCCACGGCCGAGGCTCCCGCCATCAAAAATTCGATGGCATCCTCATCGGTCATGATGCCGCCGAGTCCCACCACCGGAATGCGGACGGCATGAGCCACTTGCCACACCATCCTCACCGCCACGGGTTTCACAGCCGGACCGCTCAGCCCACCGGTGTTGATTGACAGCAACGGGCGGCGACGTTCTATGTCTATCGCCATGCCCATCAGTGTGTTGATGAGCGACACGGCATCAGCTCCAGCATATTCAGCGGCAATCGCTATCTCTGCAATGTCTGTCACGTTGGGAGAGAGCTTCACAATCAATGTTTTCTGATATACCTGACGCACAGCCTCAACCACCGACTGTGCCCCTTTGGCAGTCACACCGAATGCCATGCCGCCTTGCTTCACGTTCGGGCAAGATATGTTCAGTTCGATGGCAGGAATCCGTTCCAGTTCATTGATCCGTGCGGCACACTCTGCATAGTCTTCGATGCTCGAGCCCGACACATTCACAATCATGTTCGTGCCGATGTCCTTGATCTGTGGATAGATGTGTTTGCAAAAATAATCCACGCCTTTGTTCTGCAACCCCACGCAGTTGAGCATGCCGCTCGCTGTCTCCACCATGCGGGGATAGTCGTTGCCCTCACGTGGTTTCAAAGTCGTGCCTTTCACGATGATTCCACCAATATCCTCCAGGTTCACCAGGTCAGCGAACTCCAGCCCATAGCCGAAAGTGCCAGAAGCGGTCATCACTGGGTTCTTCAATCTCAATCCACCTATGTCTGTTCTTATATCTGCCATCTCAGTCGCTCATTATTTATATAAGGTAATTCTAAAAAACTTACTGCATTCCTTGACGATGTGCGCCAGATGTCACAATTCCCATGTCAACCGGTTGATGTTGAACACAGGGCCCTCCGTGCACACGCATACATTTCCCCTCACAGTCTTTTCCACACAGCACAGACAAGCTCCCAGTCCGCAAGCCATCATGTTCTCCAGCGACACCTCGCAAGGAAGCCCCGTGGCACTGGCATAACGACCCACCGCCATCATCATCGGCTTTGGACCACAAACAGAGATTCGGCTGAAGTTCGCACGGTCAAGAACGGAGTGATTCGTCACAAAGCCTTTCTCTCCCGCACTGCCGTCCTCCGTCGTTACATACACCTCACCATATTGTCGGAAGAGGTCCAGCTCCAACAAGTCGGCCGAACTGCGTGCCCCAAGCAGAAAAACGGGCTCTCCCCCATGCTCACGGATATATTTCCCGTATTCAAGCAAAGGAGCCACTCCCACACCGCCGCCCACCAGCAGCACACGCTCACCGGCATTCACCTCTTGGGTGAATCCATTGCCTAAAGGGAACAGCACCTCCAGGCTGTCGCCAGACTGCAACTGACCAAGGCGGCGGGTGCCGTCGCCTCGCAGCTGAACCAGGAGCCACAGCTCGTTTTGACCTCGGTCCACAAAATTCACGGAAATCGGACGGCGGAGGAATGTGGAAGGACTTCCCTCAACCTTCACCTGCACAAACTGCCCAGGAATAATCTCCGGCAGCGGATCGCTGTCAGTCAGTTTCAGTAGCACATTGCTTTCGTTCAGATGCTCCGAAGAGCGCACAGTCAGTCGTTTGTTGTATTTCATCAGCCTCTTGCTTTATCGCTATGAAGAACGTCGTTTGTGAGTAATGTTCGGTAACAACCTATTTTTAATGCAAAATTAAAAAAGTTTTACCAAAAATTAGTGTATTATCGAAAAAAAGTGTAAATTTGCATTCGTTTTCCGAGATTATGCCGAACTAGCTCAGTTGGTAGAGCAACGCATTCGTAATGCGTAGGTCGCGGGTTCGAGTCCCGCATGCGGCTCTCAACGAACACAAAAAGGCGGACAGTGCAGATTTGTCGAAACTTTTCACCGTAAAATTTTGCGATTTAAATAATTTGACTTATCTTTGCACTCGCTTTGGGAAACAAACGGATTGTTTCCTCAAATCAGCCAAGGTCTGGAAGGATGGGTGAGTGGCTGAAACCAGCAGTTTGCTAAACTGCCGTACGTGTAAGCGTACCGGGGGTTCGAATCCCCCTTCTTCCACAACAGAAAATAAGATGGTCAGACAAGACCATCTTATTTTTGTATGGAGGAATCCAGCCAAACTGGTTTGAGCTGGAGGCCGAACATACAAAAATAAGATGAGAGCGAAGCGGCATCTTATTTTCAGTTGTAAGGATGCCCGCGGCAGCGAGGGGTTCGGCGAAGCCAATCCCCCCAATCCACATCATTCCACCCCACCTCGTTTTGTATGGAGGAATCCAGCCAAACTGGTTTGCGCTGGAGACCGGACACACAAAAATAAGATGAGAGCGAAGCGGCATCTTATTTTTGGTTCCCCCAATCCACATTTCTTTTTTGTTTATCGAAAAGCACGCTTTTTCTATCATTTTGCAAACTTATTT
>R25__coassemble_425_pt1 | contig 25143 bp, 17 predicted proteins | sample R25__metabat2_high_PE_055 | metagenome-assembled genome bin R25
TGAATGATGATGCTCGCCGTGACTTGAATGATGCCTGTGCTCTGTGTTTTCTGTACTCATTGTTTCTTTCTTTTGTTTCCTGTTGTGTCAATTAGGTTATGGACCGTTCTATAAAAATCTTAGAACAATACTTAAATTCTTTTGCAAAGATAGAGATTTTTTTATGAATTTTATGATTTGAAACTAAAAAATCATCATTAAGGCGGATTTTTTGTAATCTGACTACCCTAAAAAATAATAATCTGGAAATTTACCCCACTTTGCCCCACGCTTGCAAAACATTAAAAATCAGCTAAATATCGATATTTATAAATATTTTTTTATTTTTTTTGAAAAAAGTTGATGGAAAAGTGGGGTATTGTGGTGGAAATTTATTATTTTTGCAAAAGATTCCGGTAAAGCACGCAAAAAACGACCGAATCCAGTGGAAAGAGACCGTGCAGAACGGCATGCCTCATGCAAGAGGCTCTGTCTCAGCACACATGCGGCGAACATCGGAACAGACTGATTTGCAATCGTAAACAAAAAGGACTGATAATGAGATTTTTCGGAGATTTTCCAGCTAAGACGGATGCCAAGGGTAGGGTGTTCCTACCGGCGGCTTATCGCAAGGTGCTGGCGGCCAACGGCGAGGAAAAGCTCGTCATGAGGCGCGACCTGCATCAGGCGTGTCTTGTGCTCTATCCCGAAAGTCTGTGGAACCAGATGCTCGACGCACTCAGGGCAAAGCTCAACAGGTGGAACCGTGAGCATCAGGACATTATCAGGGGATTCGTGGCCGACTCCGAAATCGTGGAACTCGACGGAAACGGACGGTTCCTCATCAATAAGAGGAAGATGAACGAGGTCGGAATCAACCAGGAGGTGCGCTTCCTCGCCGTCGATGACACCATCGAGGTGTGGGACAAGGACGTGTTCGAGCAGCACCTGCAGAGCCAGAAGGATTCTCTGGGCGAGCGCATTCAGGAGGCCATGAGCGACATCATGGCGTGAGGCTCCTCTCTGCGGCATGAGGCCAAGGAGGGATTGGATGAATGATTTTTTTTGAGACACATGTCAGAAGACTACCACATACCAGTGTTGCTCCAACAGAGCGTGGACGGACTCAACATACATGAGGACGGGGTCTATGTGGACGCCACTTTCGGAGGTGGGGGACATTCGAGGGAAATCATGCGCCGGCTTAATGGAAAGGGCCGGCTTTTCGGTTTTGACCAGGACATCGACGCGTTCAACAACTTCATCAGCCAATCCAACAACGAAGCGGATTTCTGCAGCGGATTCCAGTTCGTCAGGAGCAACTTCAGGTATATGGCCAATTTCCTCCGCTTCTATGGGGTGGACAAGGCCGACGGCATCCTTGCCGACCTCGGGGTCTCATCCCACCACTTCGACGAGAGCGGACGGGGATTCTCCTTCCGGTTTGAGGGGGAACTCGACATGAGGATGAACCAGCGGGGCGGTATCACCGCGGCCGACGTGGTCAACACCTACGATGAGAAACGGATAGCCGACATCCTCTTCATCTATGGAGAGCTGAAAAACAGCAGGAGGATGGCGGATGCCATCGTCAAGGCGAGGAAAAACGAGCCTATCCGCAGGATTGAGCAGCTGGTGGCGGTTCTCGAGCCGTTCATGCAGCGTCAACGTGTGAAGAAAGACATGGCGAAGGCGTTCCAGGCCTTCAGAATCGAAGTCAACCACGAGATGGACGCGCTCAGGGAGATGCTCCAGCAGACCATCCGCATTCTCAAGCCCGGAGGACGGCTTGTGGTCATCACCTACCACTCTCTTGAGGACAAGCTCGTCAAGAACCTCATGCGCACAGGCAACTGCGAAGGGGTGGAGGAGAAGGACTTCTACGGCAACTGCCTCACGCCGTTCCAGCTTGTCAACCGGAAGGTTATCGTGCCCGACACGCAGGAGCAGGAGCGCAACCCGAGGTCGAGAAGTGCCAAACTCAGAATAGCCGAACTCAAAGGCTGATTGGAAAAACTGAATTTTAGAACAATTCTAGAGCAAGCGAATTGATGAAGCGAAACGAAGATACAAACACAACGGACGGATTTGTCGAGATCAACGATGTCGATGAAGACGAAGTCACTGCCATCGACCCGGAGGAAGTGGAGAAGGATGAGCGCAGGAAGGAGGAGCGCAAGGAAGCCATAGAGGCCATCAAGCGATTCGCCGACGACGAGGGTGAGGATGAGGACGAATTCGGAAGTGTCTCATTCAAAACCATCATGGGAGGCGACATCCTCCAGAGCAAGTTCTTCAGAAACCAGGTCATCTTCATCATCTTCTGTGTGGCGCTCCTCTTGCTCTACACCGCCAACCGCTATTCCAGCCTACAGGACATCATCAAAATCGACAGCCTGCAGACACGGTTCGAAAAGGTGCACTACGAAGTGCTCACACAGTCGAGCGAACTCCTCAACAAGGAACGCCAGTCCAACGTGGAGAAGCGGCTGCTCGAAATCGGCGACACCATGATGCTCAACAACAACACACCGCCGTTCGCACTGCCTCAGAAGGAGGAGTGAGCTCCAAGCCCGAACAGCATGGGCGGAGTTGCTGAAGAAAAACAGGAAAAACGACTGAATGAACTATGAAATTTGACAAGAAATACATAACGACTAGGTTCCCTTATATCGTCGGGGTCGTCATCCTCGTCTGCATTGGCGTCATCTGGAAGATGGTCAAGATCATGACCGTCGATAAGGAGGAGATCATTGAATATAAAAAAGAAAATGTGGACGGAAGGGAAGTGGAAGACCCGGCAAAGCGGGGCAATATCCTCTCCGACAACGGGGAATTGATGTCAACCTCCCTGCCTGAATATAACGTCACTTTCGATTTTATCCCGGGTGCGCCACGCCTCAAGGCCAAGGACAAGGAGAGGAACCCGCAGAAATACCTCAAGGACTCTCTCGAACGCGAGAAGTACATCGCCAAGAAAGACTCCATCTTCCGTGCCAATGTTGATTCAATAAGTATCGGAGTGGCGGAACTCTGCCCTGAGATGGGCGGGCCAGACTCCATCAAGGCGCACATGCTCCGCGGGCTGGAAAAACGCTCGCAGGACTACGACATGTTCAAGCACCATGCCTTCGACTACATCTCCTATCAGAAACTGCGCCAACTCCCGATTTTCAGAATCAAGGAGCAATATAAGAGTGGTGTCATCCCTACAGCCCGTAACCACAGGGAAAAACCGTTCGGTGACCTCGCCAGCAGAACCATTGGCGACCTCTACGCACGAAAGGACTCAGCAGAGGCGGGAATCGAACTCGCTTTCGATTCTGTGCTCCGTGGAGTGCCGGGGAAGAAACGCACCAGCCTCATCCGCTCTAAGAGCAACTTCGTCGATCAGCCTATCGAACCGCCGGTAGATGGACTGGATGTGGTCACCACCATCAATGTCACCATGCAGGACATCTGCGAATCGGCGCTCAGGGAGAAACTCATCGAGGTCAACGCCGATTTCGGCGTCTGCATACTCATGGATGTCCACACGGGCGACATCAAGGCGCTCGTCAACCTCCGCCGCAGGGCCGACGGAACCTACAACGACGACCAGAACCTCGCCGTCTCCGCACTCATGGAGCCGGGCTCCACGTTCAAGACGGCATCCATCCTCGTGGCTCTCGATGATGGCGAAATCACCATCAACGACCAGATCGACACGGGAGGAGGACAATGGCAGATGTACGGACGCACCATGCGCGACGACGGAGGCAGGGGCCACGGACGTATCGACGTCAAGGCGGCTGTAAGGTATTCGTCGAACATCGGTGTCAGCCGGATCATCGACAACCATTACCACAACAACCCGCAGCGCTTTGTTGACGGCCTGAAGCGGGTGGGCATCGGACAGCCACTCGGATTCTGCATTCCGGGAACGGCAAATCCGCGTATCTACGGACCTGAGGAAAACAAGAAATATTGGTCGGCGGTCTCCCTCCCATGGATGGCCATCGGCTACAACACACAGATACCGCCGATCTCAACCGTCACGTTCTACAACGCCATCGCCAACAACGGATGCATGGTCAGGCCGAGAATCGTGTCCGCACTCTCCAAAAATGGGGAAATCGTGGAGAAATTCCCGGTGGAGGTCATCAAGGACCATATCTGCAGCGACACTGCACTCCATGCCATCCAGGAAATCCTCAAGGACGTGGTCAACGGACACAGGGGAACCGGACGAAGGGTGAAGAGCAAGTACTTCTATGTCTCGGGTAAGACGGGTACGGCTCAGGTGGCCGACGAGCACGGAGGATACCACTCCGGACAGTCACGCCACTTCGTCAGCTTCTGCGGATACTATCCGTCCGACAACCCACAATATACCTGCCTTGTTGCCATCAAGACGGCGCACAGTCCAGTGTCGGGTGGAGCGACTGCCGGCACCGTGTTCCTCAAGATTGCGGAGCAGGTCTATTCCAAGCATGTCACCACCAACATCAAGCTCGCCTCCGACACCATCCATACCCCGCTCCCGGAAATCAAGGCGGGAAACATGAATGCGGCGCAGAACGTGCTCAGCCTGCTCGGACTCAAGATGACGGCGGGAGGCGACCTCACTTCCATCTGGGGTAAGGCGTCGAACGCAACGGGGATGATGGTGGCGGAAAAGCAGAGACAGGACCTCAACCTCGTGCCTGATGTCATTGGGATGGGGGCAAGGGATGCTGCATACGCCCTCGAGCTCAGGGGACTCAAACCTGTGGTCAAGGGATACGGAAAAGTGGTGGAGCAAAGTACCAAGCCAGGCGAAAAAGCCAAACCGGGACAAAAGGTGGTCATCAAGCTCGAAGTCTAAAGTCTATCGAATCCCACCGCATCTTGCGTCGTGCAGTAGGCCTGCTCCAAGTGCAGTGCCATCCGCTTGTAGGAACTAACTTTATGTATGTCCGAAACTGCGGGACCTGCCCCAAGGGTGAAGTGACCAAGCCGTACGCCCTCCAGGCATACAACGGCGGTTAAGTGGGGACGACGCATCTTGCGTCGTGGCTGCGGGACCAGAACTAAAGTACAAGACCATCCGCTTGTAGGGACTTACTTTATGTATGTCCGAAATCGTGGAACTAGCCCCTTTATCCGGATGGCCACCTAAGGTCTAAAATCTAAAGTCTAAAATCTAAAGTCTAACGTCTAAAGTCTAAAATATATGGCTGTATTAGCTGATCTTTTAAAAAACGTGAAAGTCATCGGCATCAATGGAAATCCAGATGTCGAGATCAACGGAATGGAGCTTGATTCCAGGCAGGTGAAGCCGGGAGGGCTCTTCTTTGCGGTCAAAGGCACTGTGACCGACGGACACAAGTTCATCCCGAAAGCTCTGGAAAACGGAGCGGTGGCGGTCGTGTGCCAAGACCTGCCGGAGACAATGCCGGAAGGAGTCACTTTCGTCAAGCTGGAAAACACCGAGCACGCTGTCGGACAGATCGCAACTGATTTCTATGGCGACCCTACGTCGAAGATGAAACTCGTGGGTGTCACCGGAACCAACGGGAAAACCACCATAGCAACCGTGCTCTACAACATGTTCCGCCGACTGGGATTCAAGGCAGGACTCCTGTCCACGGTCTGCAATTATGTGGATGGACAACCCATCCCTACCGAGCACACCACACCGGATCCCATCACGCTCAACCGACTCCTCGCACAGATGGTGGAGGCGGGATGCCAATATGCGTTCATGGAGGTCAGCTCCCACGCCGTAGCACAAAACCGTATCGGAGGACTCAGGTTTGCGGGGGGAATCTTCACCAACCTCACTCGCGACCACCTCGACTATCACAAGACATTCGAAAACTACCGCGACGCCAAGAAGGCGTTCTTCGACAATCTGCCGAAGGACGCGTTCGCCATCACGAATGCGGACGACAAGAACGGGATGGTCATGGTGCAGAACACAAAAGCCAACGTCAAGACCTACTCCGTCAAGCAGATGGCGGACTTCAAGGCAAAAATCATCGAGTGCCACTTCGAGGGAATGTACCTCGAGATCAACGGCAGGGAAGTGGGAGTGCAGTTCATCGGAAAGTTCAATGTCAGCAACCTCCTCGCTGTCTATGGAGCGGCAGTCATGCTCGGACAGAAGCCGGAGGACGTGCTCGTGGCCATGAGCGAGATGAAGTCGGTCAACGGACGTTTTGAGGCCATCACCGCACCGAAGGGATTCACCGCCATCGTGGATTATGCCCACACGCCCGACGCACTCGAGAACGTGCTCAACGCCATCCACGATGTGCTCGAGGGTAAAGGACAGGTCATCACAGTCTGCGGAGCGGGTGGAAACCGCGACAAAGGCAAGCGCCCAATCATGGCGCAGGAAGCTGTCAGACAGAGCGACCGCGTCATCATCACCAGCGACAACCCACGCTTCGAGGAGCCGCAGGACATTATCAACGACATGCTCGCCGGACTCGATGAGGAGCAGAGAAAGAAGGTCTTTTCCATCGTTGACCGCAGGGAGGCCATCCGTCTTGCTTGCGACATCGCACAGAAAGGCGACGTGGTGCTCATCGCAGGAAAAGGACATGAGGACTATCAGGAAATCAAAGGTGTGAAACACCATTTCGACGACAAGGAAGAGGTGCGCAAGTGCTTCTGAACCAACGCCCTGCCTCATTACAAAAGCAAATCCAAATAGCCCCCCAAACAGGGATAATACATAACCAATAAATAGAAACAGAATGCTTTACCATCTCTCTCATATTTTCCAGGATTGGAACGTGCCGGGATCGGGTATGTTCACCTACGTCTCCTTCCGCGCTCTGCTCGCGCTGATGATTTCACTCATCCTGTCGCTCTGGCTCAGCAAGAAGTTCATCACCTACATGAAGCGGAAACGACACATCGAGAAAGCACGCGATGAGGAAATCGACCCGTATGGAGTCAAGAAGAAAGGGGTGCCGTCGATGGGTGGAGTGGTCATCATCTTCGCCATCCTCGTGCCGGTCCTGCTCCTCGGAAAACTCAGCAACGTCTATATCATCCTCTTGCTCGTCACGCTCCTCTGGTTCGGACTGCTCGGATTCTACGACGACTGGAAAAAACTCAAGGGAAACAAGGACGGACTCAAGCCGCGATATAAGCTCATGGCGCAGTTCACACTCGGAGCGCTCGTGGGTGTGGTGCTCTACATGAGCCCACAGGCAGTCCTCCACGAGAATGTCACCAAGGACACAAGCGGAGCGAAGGTGGTCTATAAGACCGAAAAGCCGGTTAAATCGACCATTACTACCGTGCCGTTCTTCAAGAACAACAACCTTGACTACCTCAATGCCTTCTCTTGGATTTCTGACGGAAAAACAAAGAGGGCGTGTGGATGGATTCTCTTCATCATCATCACCACCTTTGTCATCACGGCGGTCAGCAACGGAGCCAACCTCAACGACGGAATGGACGGTATGTGCGCCGGAAACTCGGCCATCATCGGAACGGCGTTGGGAATACTGGCCTATGTCTCCGGACATATTCAGTTTGCAAGCTACCTCAACGTCATGTTCATACCGGGCTCGGAGGAGATTGTGGTGTTCCTCTGCGCCTTTGTCGGGGCACTCATCGGATTCCTCTGGTTCAACGCGTTCCCTGCCAAGGTGTTCATGGGCGACACAGGATCTCTTGCCATCGGTGGTGTCATCGCCGTCACAGCGGTCATCATCCACAAGGAGCTGCTCCTGCCAATCCTCTGCGGAATATTCCTCGTGGAGAGCCTCTCGGTCATCATGCAGGTCATGTATGCCAAGCACGGCAACAAGCAGGGAAAGAAACTCAGGGTGTTCAAGCGCACACCTATCCACGACCATTTCAGGGTCACCAAGAGCGAACTCATTCCAGGTGCCAAGTACATCATCAAAAAGCCAGGTACGGCGCTCCATGAGAATATGATCACCATCCGATTCTGGATTATCACCATCCTTCTCGCAGCCATCACCATCATCACCCTCAAAATCCGATGAGAAAAAGCTGCGGGACCAGAATCCATGTGCAAAGTAGCCAAGCCGTACGCCCTCCAGGCATACAACGGCGGTTAAGTGGGGACGACGCATCTTGCGTCGTGGCTGCGGGACTAGAACTAAAGTACAAGACCATCTGCATCTTGCGTCGTGACCGCAGGGACCAGCCCAACACCCGGATGGCCACCTAAGGTCTAAAGTCTAAAATCTAAAGTCTAAATTCTAAATTCTAAAGTCTAAAATACATGTCTAAGCGTATTGTTATTCTTGGTGCGGCGGAGAGCGGAGCAGGAGCTGCCGTTCTCGCAAAGAAGCAGGGGTTTGAGGTCTTCGTGTCCGACCTCGCTGAAATTAAGGACAAATATAAGAAACTGCTCGACGACCACCACATTGAGTGGGAAGAGAAACAGCATACGGAGGAGAAAATCCTCAATGCCGACGAAATCATCAAGAGCCCGGGAATACCCGACAAGGCGCCAATGATTCAGAAAGTAAGGCAGAAGGGGATTCACGTCATCTCCGAAATCGAGTTCGCCGGAAGATACACCGACGCCAAGATGATCTGCATCACCGGTTCCAACGGTAAAACCACCACCACCTCGCTCATCTACCACATCCTCAAAGAGGCGGGCTACAACGTGGGACTTGCAGGAAACATCGGAAGCAGCCTCGCGTTGCAGGTGGCGGAGTGCAGCTTCGACTATTATGTCATCGAACTCTCCAGTTTCCAACTCGACAACATGTACGACTTCAAGGCGGATATCGCCATCCTCATGAATATCACGCCCGACCATCTCGACCGCTACGACTTCAAGATGCAGAACTACGTGGATGCCAAGATGAGAATCACCCAGAACCTCACAGAGAACGACGCGTTCGTGTTCTGGAACGATGACCCGGTCATCAAGCGTGAGCTCGAGAAGTACGACATCAAGGCACAGCTCTATCCGTTCTCTGAATTCCATGAGGACGACGCCATCGCCTACGCCGAGGAGCAGGAATACATCATCGAGAAGCCAACTCCGTTCAACATGGAGCTCGAGGAACTGGCGCTCCGTGGAAAACATAACCTCTACAACTCACTCGCTGCCGGTATCACGGCAAACATCGCAGGGGTCACCAACGAGTTCATCCGTAAGGGGCTCAGCAGCTTCGGAGGTGTGGAACACCGACTCGAGAAAGCGGGAAAGGTGAGGGGAGTGGAGTTCGTCAACGACTCCAAGGCCACCAACGTCAACGCGTGCTGGTATGCGCTCGAGAGCATGAGAAAACCTACGGTCCTCATCCTCGGTGGGGTGGATAAAGGCAATGACTATTCTGAAATCTACGACCTTGTGCGCGAGAAATGCATTGGACTGGTATTCCTCGGAGTGGACAACAAGAAACTGCATGAGTGCTTCGACTCTTTCGGCATTCCTATCGCCGACGTGCAGTCTATGAAGGACTGTGTTGACGAATGCTACAAGATGGCGGAGCCGGGATCATGCGTGCTCCTCAGTCCGTGCTGCGCCAGCTTCGACCTCTTCAAGAACATGGAGGACCGCGGCGAGCAGTTCAAGGAATGTGTCAAGCACCTCTGATCACCCATCCAACCGATAATGGAAAAACTAAAATCTAACGTCTAAAGTCTAAAGTCTAAAGTCTAAAGTCTAAAGTCTAAAGTCTTTAAAGAAGCATGGGAAGGAAAATAAAGGATTTTTTCAAACTCAACATCGTCAAGGGAGACATCGGTCTCTGGATGATTTATTTCCTTTTGTGCATGGTGTCCATCGTCACCATCTACAGCGCGTCGAGCCAGCTCACGTTCAAGAGTGAGCGGCATTGGGAGCCGATGGTCTCGCAGGTGGGATTCCTCGTGGCGGGATTCATCATCGCTGTGGTCTTGAGCAAGGTGCCGTGCAAGTACTTCAAGCTCATTCCGGTCGTCGGACTGCCAGTGGCATTCTGCCTGCTCGTCTATGTACTCGTGGCGAGCAAGGGAGTGAACGATGCGTCGAGGTGGATCTCTCTCTTCGGAATCAGTTTCCAGCCTTCTGAGATAGCCAAAACCATGCTCATCATGGCGGTGGCGGTCGTGCTCTCCAAACTTCAGAAAGAGGAGAAAATCAAGACGAAGAAAGGCACGAAAATCGTGGTCAGGGCAACTAAGGGAGGATACAAGAAGGCGTTTACCATCGTCGGACTCCTCACCTTCCTTATCTGCGGAGCCATCGCACCTGAGAACTTCTCCACGGCATTCATGCTCTTCACCGTCATCGTCATCATGATGTTCATCGGCAATGTGCCGGTCAAGCTCATGATGAAGGGACTCAGTGTGCTCCTCGTCGTGGGGGCGCTCTTCGTCACCGCGCTCCTCGTGCTCCCTGCATCTACCCTTCAGAACTTCCGCAGGGCTGCCACATGGAAGCACCGTATCGAGCAGAAAATCGGACTGGAGGACGTGGATAAGGACTCACAGAAATATAAGGACGACACCCGTCAGGTCAACATGTCGAAGGTGGCGATCGCATCTTCCAACATCACGGGTGTGGGAGTCGGCAACTCGGTCACACGTGACTTCCTGCCTCATGCCGAGTCGGACTTCATCTATTCCATCATCATTGAGGAAACTGGCGTGGCTGGCGCTGTCGTGGTTCTTCTGCTCTTCGTCATGCTCCTCATCCGAGTTGGAAGGGTGGCGCAGAAGTGCGACCGCTTCTTCCCGGCATTCCTTGTCGTCGGGCTAGGACTCATGATGGTCATGCAGGCCATGGTCAACATGTCGGTGGCGGTCGGACTTATTCCAGTCACTGGACAGACGCTCCCGCTCATCAGCCATGGAGGCACTTCCATCATCCTCACCAGCTTCAACTTCGGACTCATCCTCAGTGTCAGCCGATATGCAGAGGGCGTGGCGGACAAGAAGGGTAAGGCCGCGAAGAAGATCATTGAGGACGAAGACACGCTTCTCGAAACCGATGAAATCTACAGCAATGTGGGCATGGCGTGAGCAACGTGCAAAAATATGAACCCGATGGGGCATATTCATGCCTTCGGAGTGTGGGTTTCTCATCGATTTTTCGTAACTTTGCATGATTAAATTTGTCAAATTATGAAAGGTAAGAATATAAAGGTTATTGTCAGTGGCGGAGGCACGGGAGGACATATCTTCCCGGCTGTTTCCATTGCCAATGCCATCAAGGCCCAGCATCCCGATGCTGAGATCCTCTTCGTCGGAGCGCTCGGCAGGATGGAGATGCAGAGGGTGCCGGATGCGGGCTACAAAATCATCGGACTCCCTATACAGGGATTCAGCCGCAAGAACATGTTCAAGAACATCGCTGTGCTCTTCAAAATATGGAAAAGTCAGCGCATGGCAAAGAAAATCATCAAGGACTTCCAACCTGACGTGGCGGTGGGAGTTGGAGGTTATGCCAGCGGACCACTGCTCAACCAGGCTGCAAAGATGGGAGTGCCTACGCTCATTCAGGAGCAGAACTCATACGCCGGAGTCACCAACAAGCTCCTCGCCAAGAAAGCAAGGAAAATCTGCGTGGCTTACGATGGCATGGAGCGCTTCTTCCCAGCCGACAAAATCATCAAGACCGGTAACCCGGTGCGACAGAACCTCGTCGATGCCAATATTTCGCGCGAGCAGGCGGCTAAAGATCTCGGACTCGACCCGCAGAAGAAAACCATTCTCGTCATCGGTGGCAGCCTTGGTGCAAGAACCGTGAACGAGAGCATCCTTCAGCATCTCGACGACATCAGAAATGCGGACGGCGTGCAGATGATGTGGCAGCACGGTAAGTTCTACAGCGAGGAAATCCGTCAGGCACTCGCCAAGGAGGATGAGGTGAAGAACCTCAAGGCCACCGACTTCATTGCTGGCATGGACAAGGCATACGCTTGTGCAGACCTCGTCGTGTCAAGGGCGGGGGCAAGCTCCATCTCTGAGCTCTGTCTGCTCCGCAAGCCGAGCATTCTCGTGCCGTCACCGAATGTGGCGGAGGACCACCAGACCAAGAACGCGCTGGCGCTCTCCACCAAGGGAGCGGCCATCCTCGTCAAGGATGCGGAGGCGAGGGAGACGCTCGTCAGCACGGCGCTCCAAACGGTCAACGACCCAGAGAAGCTTCAGTCGCTCGCTGAGAACGCGGGAAAACTGGCATACCACGACTCCGCCAACGTCATCGCCCAGGAGGTGTGGAAACTTGCTAACGAATGAGGTGGGAGAGCACCCTGACTTGGGAAGGGATGCTCGACAACTCTTATAAATTTAATTAATTTTAGATTGCAATTCAAAATGGCTTTCAACATTCACAACATAAAATCGGTTTATTTCGTCGGTGCAGGCGGCATAGGTATGAGTGCGCTCGTCAGATATTTCGTGGCGAAAGGCTACAACGTGGCGGGCTACGACAAGACACCGAGCCCACTTACCCAGACCCTTCAGAAGGAAGGGGCGGACATTCATTTCGAGGAGTCTGTCGATGCCATTCCGCAATGCTTCAAGGATAAGGAAACCACACTCGTGGTCTATACACCTGCTGTGCCGCAAGACCATGCCGAGCTGAAATTCTTCAGGGACAATGGATTTGAAGTGGAGAAGCGGGCACAAGTGCTCGGATTCCTCACACGCAAACATAAGGGACTGTGCGTGGCGGGTACGCATGGAAAAACCACTACTTCCGCCATGATCGCCCATCTCATGCACCAGTCGCATGTCGATTGCAACGCGTTCCTCGGAGGTATCACCAAAAACTACGGTACGAACTACATCTTCTCGGACAAAAGCGAATTTGTGGTCATCGAGGCGGACGAGTTCGACCGTTCTTTCCATTGGCTCAGCCCCTATATGACCGTCATCACTGCCACCGACCCCGACCATCTCGACATCTATGGCACCAAAGAGGCATATCTCGAGAGCTTTGAGAAATATTCATCGCTCATCCAGCCGGGAGGCGCACTCGTCATCCACCGCGGACTTGAGATGAAACCGCAGCTTCAGGAAGGGGTGAGGGTGTATGAGTATGCAAGGGAGGAAGGCGACTTCCATGCCGAGAACATCAGAATCGGAAACGGCGAGATCACCTTCGACTTCGTTTCTCCGCTCGGCAATATCACCGACATTCAGCTCGGGGTGCCGGTCAGCATCAATATCGACAACGGTATCGCGGCCATGGCCATCGCTCAGCTCAACGGACTCACGCCTGACGAGATCCGCCAGGGCATGAAGACTTACGGAGGTGTGGACCGGCGATTCGACTTCAAGATCAAGTCCGACAAGGTGGTGTTCCTCAGCGATTATGCACACCACCCGAAGGAAATCGCACAGAGCGTAAAGTCCATTCGCGACATCTATGCCGACAAGAAGATTGCGGCGGTGTTCCAACCGCACCTTTATACACGCACTCGCGATTTCTATAAGGAATTTGCCGACAGCCTCTCACTCCTCGACACCGTCTATCTCTGCGACATCTATCCGGCGCGGGAACTGCCTATCGAGGGCGTCACTTCCAAGCTGATCTACAACAACCTCAGACCGGGAATGGAGAAGTTCCTCATACGCAAGGAGGACGTTGTGGAAATCGTGACCAAAGGCGATTTCGATGTGCTCGTCTCGCTCGGAGCGGGCGACCTCGAAAACTATGTGCCGCAAATCGAACAGGCGCTCAGGGCAAAGTTCGGACTTTGAATAATAACCCTTAAACCATAACGAACCATCTTGCATGAAACTGGCAAAGACATTGAAAATCATCTTCTTCTCACTGCTCTTCCTGGCGGTGGTGGCATACGTCATCTACACTTTCTTCGGAATGGAATCTACCAATCCTGAAGAAGAGTGTGCTGAGGTGGCGGTCATCATCGATGAGGAGGATCACGATGCCTTTGTCGATTCCACAGCGGTCATGCAGATGCTCTATGAGGCGGAAATCAACCCTGTGGGAAGAAAGATGAAGTTCGTGGATCTTGATGAAATCAAACGGATTGTGGAGAAGAATCCGTTCGTCACTTCCGCTGAATGCTACAGCAACAACAACGGAATGGAAGTGGGCAAGGCGAGGGTCTGTGTGAAGGTTCACCAGCTCGTTCCGGTCGCCCTTGTCTATGACCGCCACGATGTCAGCTACTATGTGGATGCGTCGGGAAATATCATCGAGACCGACTCGCTCTTCGCACGCAACATCCTCGTGGCAAACGGTGAGATCAACCGCAATTTCGTGGTCTCCGACCTCGCTGCATTTGCCAACTACATCCACTCTGATGATTTCTGGGACAACCAGATTGAGCAGGTCTATGTGGAGTACGACAAGAACAAGGAGCGGGTCGTCACCCTTATCCCGAGGGTGGGGGAACAACGCATCTATCTCGGACCCATCACCGACTACGACAAGAAACTCAAACGGCTTCGCAAATTCTATGAGCAGGGTTTGTCGGTTGTGGGATGGAACAAATATTCAGTGCTCAACCTGGAATACGACAACCAGGTGGTCGGCATCATAAAGGGTATGGAAATAAAGAAGGCGCAGGTGGACGACGCAGCAGAGCCTGCCACAGCATCGGAGAAAACGGAAAACAAGGACGAGGCTGCGGAAAAGAAAGACGAGACAAAAAAGGACGAGCAGAAGAAAGACGATGCAAAGAAAGACGATGCAAAAAAAGAGGAACCGAAGAAGGAAGAAGTAAAGAAGGAAGAGCCTAAGAAAGATGAGACAAAAAAAGATGAAGCGAAGAAGAACGAGCCCCAAAAAGAACAGGTGAAGAAGGACGAAAAGAAGAAGGAAGAGCCAAAAAAAGAAGAAAAGAAAAAGGAAGAGCCGAAGAAGGAAGATAAGAAAAAGTAGGTGAAGAAGGAAGCAAAGAATTAACTTCGGCTAATTAGTCGTTTGAAATATAAAACTTCGCGTTAATTCGCTTTAATTCGTCGTTTTAAATTAAAAACAATTCGTCGTTTCAAAAAAACTTCGCGTTAATTCGTAAATCGGCTAAGCCGGTTCTCTCAATATCTAAAAAAAATAAATTCGTGTTAATTGGCTTCGCCGATTTTCTCCTTTTCATGGCATAGCTCAAACAAGTTTGGCTCTGCTCATTTGAAAAGTTCGAAAATTCGTGTTAATTCGTCGTTTTAAATTAAAAACAATTCGCCTATTAAAAAAAATTCGCGTTAATTCGTAAATCGGCTAAGCCGATTCTCTCAATATCTCAAAAAAAATAAATTCGTTTAATTCGTGTTAATTCGTCGTTTAATAATAACATAATTCGTCGTATAAACATAATATATCATCGGTATGGCAGCATCAAATGAAACAATAGTTGTGGCGGTGGAACTGGGAACGTCACGCATTTCAGGTATAGCCGGTAAGAAGAAGGAAGGGAGCTTTCAGATTATGGCCTATGCAGAAGAGCAGACCACGGCTTGCATCAAGCGTGGACTGGTCTATAACGTGGAGAAAACCACGCAGAGCATCAGAAACGTAATCGACAAAATCAGCCAGACGCTCCATCAGGATGTCACCAGAGTCTATATCGGAATCGGCGGACAGTCGGTGAGGTCAATCCGAAAGAAAGTGCCGCGCAACATGCTCAATCAGACATCTATCTCTGCTGCCCACATCCAGGAACTGCAGCGGGAAAGTATGGACATCAACATCCCCGATTGTGAGCTGCTCGAGAACATCGTTCAGGGATATGTGGTCGATTCGCTTCCTGTGGACGACCCTCAGGGCGTCTTCGGCTCAAACATCGAAGGAGAATACCTCAACATCATTGCACGCAATCAGCTCAGGGGCAATATCCGTACCTGCCTCAACCAGGTGGGGGTGGAGATTGCCGGCACACGACTCTCTGCGCTCGAGCTCGCCAAGAATGTGCTCACCGAGCAGGAGAAGAGGGCTGGATGCGCCATGATCGACCTCGGAGCGGGAACAACCACCGTGGTGGTTTATAGGCAGAACATCGTCAGATACCTCGTCACCATTCCGCTCGGATTCAACAACATCGTCGATGACCTCAAGGCTAACCTTCAAATCGAGGAGAAGGAGGCGCAGGAGGTGCTGCTCAACTTCGGAAACGCATATATCGATTCGGAGGAGGACAACTCCGAACTCATCAACTCTTCATACACCACATCCAACGACAAGAAGCATAAACTCATCACCATCCATGAGATTATCGAGGCACGACTCACCGAAATCGTGGCGAACGCCGTGGCGCAGATTGTCAACAGTGGATATTCGGAGTCTATGCTCGCAGGAATCGTCATCACGGGTGGCGGTGCCAATATGAAGAACATCGACAAGGCGTTCAAGAACAACCCTCGAAAACTTAAGTTCGAAATCATCAGGGTGGCGAAGTCCATCATACAGCCGGTCATCAAGGCCACAAGCGCGGCATCGCTCAACCTCGAGAATGCCATGAGCGGATCGCTCGTCTCACTCCTCCTCTCAGGCGATGAGAACTGTGTGGGAGAAGACTCCTACCAGGGCGACACCATCTTCGGAAAGGCGGAGAAGGACAACCAGGTAAAGGAGAACATCAGCCACACGGAGGAGGAGCGCAAGAAACTCGACGAGATGATTCAGCGCCTCAACGCTTACTGCGAGCGCATGAGAGAGCATATCAACCGACTCAACCGACAGAAGGCAGCTGTGCTTGAAAACCCAAAAAACAAAGTGGAGCGCAGCAACGCACTGGAGTATGTCAACGTGGCGGAGCGCGTGTGCGACGAAAACTTCGAACAGCTCATCGCATCGCTTGAGATGAAACTCAAGAACGACCAGCGCATCGCAAGTGCAAAGGCGTTGGAGGAGCAGCTCACCAACAGCATCGACGCACTCCAGGAGGCTGTTGCAGAAGCGAAGAAGAACGGTGGATTTATGAACCGCCTACGCGGAATGCTCGACAAAATCGTCAACGGAGAGGATGAATAGTATTTAGAAACCCCATAAACATATCATTATGGCAGACAAGGATATAATGGATCTCGACCTCGACCTCGGGCAGTTTGCAGATCAAGACAATACAGACAATGCTGACACCAACACCGGACTTCCACTCGCTTTCCAGAGCAATGTGGAGAGCATCATCAAGGTGGTCGGCGTAGGTGGAGGTGGCGGCAACGCGGTCAACCACATGTACAACACGGGCATCCACGATGTCACATTCGCAGTGTGCAACACCGATAAGAAAGCGCTCAACGACTCTCCTGTGCCTTACAAGCTCCAGCTCGGCGAAGGACTTGGAGCCGGCAACCGACCGGAGAAGGCGCGAAAGGCGGCTGAGGAGAGCATACCGCAAATCAGGGCGATGTTCGACGACGGAACCAAGATGGTGTTCATCACTGCTGGTATGGGCGGTGGAACGGGCACGGGTGCCGCTCCAATCATTGCCAGGGTGGCGCGCGAGATGAACATCCTCACCGTGGGAATCGTGACTATACCGTTCAAATGGGAAGGCAAGGCCAAAATCGACCAGGCACTCGATGGTGTGGACGAAATCAACAAGCACGTCGATGCGCTCCTCGTGGTCAACAACCAGCGTCTCTACGAGATCTATCAGGGAAAGACCATGACCGAGGCGTTTGCCATCTCCGACAACACGCTCTGCAATGCAGCCAAGAGCATCTCTGAAATCATCACCATGCACGGCAAGGTGGGACTTGACTATCAGGATGTCAAGACCGTCCTCACCGATGGTGGGGTGGCGATCATGAGTACCGGACTCGGACAAGGCGAGGGACGTGTGGCGCAGGCCATCGAGCAGGCGCTCAACTCACCGCTTCTCAACAACAACGACGTCTATAAGTCCAAGAAGATCCTCCTCCACATCGTGGAGCCGGGGCCTGACGGCGACCAGCCGCTCATGGTCGATGAGATTGCCGACATCAACGAGTTCATGGGAAAGATGGAGGACGGAAACCTCGAAACCAAGTGGGGTATGTCCTACGACCCTTCACTCAAGGATCAGGTGAAAATCACCATCCTCGCCTCTGGATTCGGACTCTCCGACATCAACAGCGAGGAGATGAACCAGCGCATCGCAGAGAAAAACGAGGCTGAACTCCGCATCGAGGAGGAGAAGCGCGCACGACGCGAAGGAATCTACGGCTCCGACACCAAAGGCGGATATATCCACAAGCAAATCAACTACTACATCTTCAAGGACCAGGACCTCGACAACGACAACCTCATCTCCAGTGTTGTCTCTGTCCCTACCTACAAGCGCAAGAAATCACAACTCGAGCAGCTTGAGAACATCTCCAACGGCATCACCACAAACACCGTGGAGGTCTAAGCCAAAAACCACTCGGATGGGAATACCAAACCCCATCCGGATAGAAATGCCGAAAGCATCTGGATAGAAATGCCGAAAGCATCCGGATAGAAATGCCGAAAGCATCCGGATAGAAATACGATTTTCATTCAGTCCTTACATATTTTTGTGGAAGGGCGGTGGGGAACCTCCTCACCGCCCTTCCTGCGTCTCAGCTTGAATTATCGTTCTGCATCTCAGTGAAAATAATCTTTCGTCTATTGCCCCGGCTGTTAGCCGGGAATCTCCGTCAGTGTTTCTCCCATCATTCCCATCACTCCCATCAACTCCCCCCAAATACAAAAATAGGGGGCGCCAAAACCTTTGGCGTCCCCTTGTTTTTCTCTTATGGAATAGAGAAAAAGATGCCGGCACGGTCAGAAATCACTTCTAGTTGATCCGGCTGAATATATGTAAGAATTGAATGAAATAAATGCAATACAAATTGCTTTGCCTTATGCGTCGATTGTGGCGTAGGTGGCGTTGCGCTCGATGAACTCGCGACGTGGAGCCACGTCATCGCCCATCAGCATCGAGAACGTCATGTCAGCTTCCGCAGCGTCCTCTATCGTCACCTGAGTCAGCAGACGGGTCTTTGGATCCATTGTGGTTTCCCAGAGCTGGCTTGGGTTCATCTCTCCCAAACCTTTGTAGCGCTGGATGCGGATGTTGCCGCCAGTCTCTGTGCCGTCGCCGTATTTGTCGAGAAAGCGCTGCTTGGCCACGTCGTCGTAGCAATATTCGCTCACCTTACCCTTCGTGCACTTGTAAAGCGGTGGGTTGGCGATGAACAGGCGGCCGTCCTTGATCAGCTGAGGCATGTAGCGGAAGAAAAGCGTCATGATCAGCGTTGCGATGTGAGCGCCATCGACATCGGCATCCGCCATGATGATGGTCTTGTAGTAGCGCAGCTTCTCGTAGTTCGCCTCTTTCGTGTCCTCAGGATTCAATCCGAAGCGCACACCCAGAGCCTGTATGATGTTGTTCACCTCCTCATGCTCGAACGCCTTGTGCCACATCACACGCTCCACGTTGAAAATCTTACCGCGGATTGGGAGGATGGCCTGAAAATGGCGGTCACGGCCTTGTTTCGCACTGCCGCCGGCGGAATCTCCCTCCACGATGAACATCTCGCATTTGGCTGGGTCGCGGTCTGAGCAGTCGGCAAGTTTGCCTGGCAAGCCGCCACCGGCCATCGGGCTCTTGCGCTGAACGTTCTCACGGGCTTTGCGGGCTGCCACACGGGCGGTGGCGGCAAGCACCACCTTGTCGATGATCATCTTCGCCTCTTTCGGATGCTCCTCCAGATAGTTCGACAATGCCTCACCAACGGCGGAGTTCACAGCACCCGACACCTCGCTGTTGCCCAGCTTCGTCTTCGTCTGACCCTCAAACTGAGGCTCTGCCACTTTCACGCTGATCACTGCGGTCAGACCCTCGCGGAAGTCCTCACCGCTGATCTCGATCTTCTGCTTCTCCAGCTTCTCCGTGATCTTGTTGTCGTCGGCATAGCGTTTCAGCACACGTGTCAGAGCCTGACGGAAACCAGTCAGGTGGGTTCCACCCTCAATCGTGTTGATGTTGTTCACGTAAGAGTGCAGGTTCTCTGTGTAAGAGGTGTTGTACATGATGGCAGCCTCAATCGGAGTGCCCTGTTTCTCTGTGTTCAGGTAGATCACGTCGTCGAACAGGTGGACGCGGCTGCTGTCGAGATAGCGCACGAAGTCCTTCAAGCCACCCTCGGAGTAGAACTTCTCCGTGCGGATGCCTTCGATGCCCATCGCAGCGTTCACGTCTGTGCGCTTGTCGGTCAGCGTGATGGTGATGCCGGCGTTCAGGAATGCCAGCTCGCGCATGCGGTTGGCCAATATGTCGAACTTATAGGTTGTCGTGATGAATATGGAACCGTCTGGCCAGAACTGTTGGCGGGTGCCGTGTTTGTCGGTCGTACCCACTTCCTTCACGTCGTACTGAGGCTTGCCACAGCGGTATTCCTGCTGGTAAACCTTGCCGTCGCGGAACACCTGAGTCACCATCTTCGTGCTCAAACCGTTCACACAGCTCACACCCACACCGTGCAGACCGCCCGACACCTTGTAGGAACCTTTGTCGAACTTACCGCCGGCATGAAGCACGGTCATCACCACCTCCAAGGCGGAGCGGTGCTCTTTCTCATGCATGTCAACAGGAATACCACGGCCGTTATCCTGAACCGTGATGGAGTTATCCTCGTTTATCGTCACTTCTATGTGGGTACAGAAGCCGGCCAATGCTTCGTCTATCGAGTTGTCAACCACCTCATAGACCAAATGGTGGAGTCCTTTCTCACTGATGTCGCCGATGTACATCGCAGGACGCTTGCGCACGGCCTCAAGACCTTCCAATACTTGTATGCTGCTGGCGGTATAGTTGGAACCGCCAACCATATTCTCTTCTTCCATTATCTATTATTTTTACGATACAAAGGTACAAAAAAAATCCCATATATGAAAGCTTTTCAACCCTTAAAAGCCCCCCTGTCAACATAAAGTTATCAACATTCCCAATCCTCCCCGTCATCCCCTTGTTCATAACTCCCAAAATCCCCCTTCATCCCATCTCCTCCCATCAATCCCATAGCTCCCATAATTCCCATCCCACTCCCATCATTTTTCAAAAAAAATCCTTATTTTTGCATTTAGAATAAAATAACTAACTGATATGAGGAGAATGACAATCGCACTCTGCTGCCTCTGCATGGCGGCAGCAGTGCCTTCCCTGGCGCAGAAGCGCAATTGGGTGCTCGAGGCGGAAGACCCCCACACCGTTGTGACATGGAACGCCGATCAGGCGGAAATCATCTCGCCCAAAGGCTCCACGCTCTGGTATAAAGAAAAGATGCGTGGTGACGTCACCATTGAATACGAGGCGATGGCGGTGCTTGAGCCCAGCAACTATGAGACGTGGAACCGCGTCAGCGACCTCAACTGCTTCTGGATGGCGTCGGACCCTGCGGCACCGGATGTCTTCACCAACCTCAAGGCAAGGGGAGGGCGTTTCGTCAATTCCTATGCCCTCCGCCTCTATTATGTGGGTTTCGGAGGCAACGGCAACACCACGACCCGATTCCGTCGCTACCAAGGCGATGCCCGCGGCATCGACAGCGTGGCTTACCGGCCGCTCATTCTTCGCGAATACACTGATTCCGCGCACCTCATCAAACCCAACCACTGGCACCGCTTCCGGCTGGAATCCAAAGAGGGTAGGGTGCGCTATTATGTGGACGGGCAACTGCTCGTCGATTGGCTCGACCCCAATCCCCTCAACGAGGGATGGTTTGGATTCCGGACCACACTCTCCCACACACGCTTCCGCCGTTTCTCCTTCACCCAACAACCCACGGACAACCAACCGGTCAATCTACGATGGATTTCAGAAGGCGAACGTCCTCTGAACCTGATTCCAACCACCTTTGGTGTGCCTTTCGACAAGGGGGAGGTCATGCCCGACCGGTCGTTCATGCTCTGCGATGCCAGCGGCGGCCAGCTCGACCATGATGCTTGGAACCTCGCCTACTGGCAGGACGGTAGCGTGAAATGGAAAGCCTTTGCCGTCGTGGCGCCACCACGGGGGCTCTCGCTCCGCCAGGCGGACGCTATCGAGACCCAAAGCGCAAGTCCATCTACAGCCACAAAGAAAAACACTACGCCTGCAATAAAACACCCTGACACCGTCACCTCATGGGTGACCCAGACTCCCACGCAAGTAGTGGTTGATGCGGGGTATGCCCGCTTCTATGTGCCTAAGCAGGGAACGGCATTCCTCGACAGCATCCTCATCCTGGGTCGGCGGGTAGGGGGAGCTGCGCGCCTGCGTTGCTCCTACGACCTCTCGGAATCCCAAGGCGATGTGCTCACCACCCGCCGCGTCATGGGCGAAAGCCACATCGACAGCGTCAGGGTGGAGCGCGCGGGCAAAGTCAGCTGCGTGCTCAAAGTCATGGGACATCACCTCACCGCAGGCGAGCCTGTCCTTCCGTTCGTCATCCGCCTTTATGCCTATCGCGGTTCCGACGACATCAAGCTCGTCCACACCGTCGTCATCGACTCGCTCTCGGCCGAGCGCAAGATCTCCAGTCTCGGCATCGCTTTCGATGTGCCGATGCGGGAGCAGGCATACAACCGCCATATCTGGCTCGACCGATGGACGGAGCCGGTGCAGCCGCTGGCTTCCCGGCGTATGGTGCGCCAAGGAAGGACCGATGCGGAGGCGCTTCAGGTGAGGCAGCGGCGCGTCACCGAGCCGGAGCAGATGGATCCACAAAGCCGGCAACTGACCGACCAACTGGCGCAGTGGGACCGCTTCCGACTTTCGCAGCTCTCGCCCAAGGCATTCTCCATCCGGAAAGCTGCCACCGACCGCTCTCCGTGGATAGGCACGGTGGAGGGAACCCGCGCCGACGGATCCATGTTTGTGGGTGATGTGTCGGGAGGCCTTGCGCTTTCCCTGCGCGATTTCTGGCAGGCGTTCCCCTCATCCCTTGAGGTGCGCAATGCAAGGTCCGACAACGCTGAAGCCATACTCTGGCTCTGGAGCCCGGAGGCGGAGCCGATGAACATCGAGCACTACGACACCATCGCTCACGGACTCGATGCCTCCTACGAGGATGTGCAGCCGGGCATGAGCACCGCCAGGGGAGTGGCACGCACCTCGGTGGCGTATATCCGGCCGCTCGCCGCTGCTCCCGACAGCGCTGCCTTCGCCAGCATCTCTGCATCGTTTGCCGACTTCCGCCAGCTGGCCTGCTCACCTGAATATCTCCACCGCAAGCGGGCGTTCGGCATCTGGAGCCTGCCGCAAACCGACTCGGAGCGGGGACGCCTCGTGGAGCAGCGCCTCTCCTTCCTCATGGATTTCTATAAGCAGGCAATCGAACGCTATGGATGGTACGGATTCTGGAACTACGGTGACGTCATGCACCGTTTCGACCCTCATCGCCGCGAGTGGATGTACGACGTAGGGGGATTTGCATGGGACAACACGGAACTGGCGTCCAACATGATGCTGTGGTATAACTTCCTCCGCACTGCCGACCCGGCCGTCTGGAGGATGGCGGAGGCCATGACGCGCCACACCGCTGAGGTCGATGCCTACCACGACGGACCGTTCCGCATGCTCGGGTCGCGACACAACGTCTCCCATTGGGGATGCGGAGCCAAGGAGGCGCGCATCAGCCAGGCGGCATGGAACCGCTTTTACTACTACCTCACTGCCGACGAACGCACAGGCGACCTCATGACCGAAGTGCGCGATGCCGATTCCACGCTCTACCACCTCGATCCCATGCGTCTCGCACAGCCGCGTTCCCTTTATCCTTGCACTGCTCCGGCACGACTGCGGATCGGACCCGACTGGCTCGCATACGCAGCCAACTGGATGACGGAGTGGGAACGCACCCAGAACACAACCTACCGCAACAAAATCCTCACAGGAATGAACTGCATCGCCGCATTCCGCCACGGCATCTTCTCCGGACCGAAAGCACTCGGCTTCTATCCCGACACGGGAGTCATCACCAACGAATGTGATACAGCCCTCCAAAACACCAACCACCTCCTCCCCATCATGGGTGGGTTTGAGGTCATGAACGAGATGATTCCGATGATGGATTGTGAGCCGTGGAACCAGACATGGCTCAACTTCTGCCGCGACTACAAAGAGAAAGCGCGCACCATCTCCAACAACCACTTCCTCATCCCGCGCCTCCATGCCTATGCAGGATGGCTCCTCGGCGACAAATCCCTCACCGACGATGCCTGGAACGACCTCCTCCGATTCAGATCTCCTTCCGACCCCATCCTCTACACCAACGACGCCGCCACATGGACCCTCGACGCCATCTTCCTCCAGGAAGTCGGCCGATAAACCATGCTCCATCCCCTCCCATAGTTCCCATAGTTCCCATCTATTCCCATCATTCCCATTAACTCCCATTAACTCCCATCCCTCCCATGCCGACAAACAACAGCAACTTTCTCATCCCGAAAGGTGATTATAAAAACCTCATTGCCTTTCAGAAGTCGGAGTGCATCTACGACATCACCTATTATTTCTTGGAGCATTATATGCCCCAAATAGGTGACCGCACAGTTGACCAAATGAAGCAAGCTGTCCGATCGGGTAAGCAAAATATCGCAGAAGGAAATGAGACAGGCTCCACTTCAATGGAAGCTTGCATTAAACTCGTCAATGTAGCGAAAGCAAGTCTCAAAGAACTCCAAGAGGACTATGAAGACTACTTGAGAAACCACGGCAACCAGATTTGGGACGTAAACAGTGAAATGTGCATTAACGCTCGCCACTGGTGTCGTCAGCATTCAAAGACAGAAGACTATCAACGTTTCTGCCGTCTGTGCGATGACATCACGCTCGCAAATATAGCACTCATACTCATTCATCAGACGGACTACCTGTTGAAAAATCTTTTGGAGAAGTTCAAGGCCGATTTCCTTGCCAACGGCGGTATAAAGGAGCAGATGTCACAAGCCCGCCGAAACTGGCGACAGGAACATGGAATGGGTTACCTAAATGGGAACTATGGGAAAAATGAAAATGACCCCGAAATCAATGTCAATGATGGCCCAACCAAAGAACCTCAACCATCCCCAAATCAACCAAATAATTAGCTTAAAGCTCCATCTGCTCCCATCTCTCCCATCACTCCCTTCCGCCCGCATGGCCTCCGTCGCCCGCATGGCCCTCCGCCCGCATGGCAAAAAAGCTGTTATCCATGCAGCAACAGTGTTGCTGCCCCCTCCGCCCGCATGGCTCCCATCCTTCCCATAGATCCCCACGATGCCAAAGATACCAGCCGATCCAGAAAAACTATAAGACAACTAGT
>R25__coassemble_467_pt1 | contig 24075 bp, 23 predicted proteins | sample R25__metabat2_high_PE_055 | metagenome-assembled genome bin R25
TCCATACACCATGTTTTTTCTTAATGGCAAATATAGATAATAATTTTGGATTATCAGTCCTTCAAGTACGAAATCTTATGTTGACTATGCGACGACGAATTAATTATTTTTTTCGACGAATTATTTTTTTCTACGACGAATTAATGCGAATTCAAGCGAATTTTTTTTAACGACGAATTAATGCGAATTCAAGCGAATTTAGTAATGATGAAAAATGAGGCAAGTTTTTTTTTTATCGTTACTAATTTCCTACAAGCTAATGTTTAAATCCAGATTTTCAGAACATCAAACAGAACACTCTAATTATAAAAAAAGTACAAATATTTTTACTTTCACTTGGATTATCGTGTTTTCACTCCATGTTTTTGGATGACGTAGTTGTGTTGCCAGGCTTCCCTCCACCAGGCGATGTTGCAGTGCTGATGCGTTGATTCCCATGAGGCTGAGGATTTCATGTCGCGGGTTCTGCCATAGTCATACCACGGCATGAAGAACAGCCATCTGGCACCTGCATCCCATTGACTTCCGATGGACGGCACGTTGCCGCATTCGGTCAGTGCCACCATCTTTCCGGGGTAGTACTGCTCCATCTTCATGAAATAATCCTTACACACCTCGGGATCCTTCTCATTGTAGATGTCGATTCCCACGATATCCACGTATTCGTCGCCGGGGTACCATCGTAATCCGTCGTCGAACGGTTTGTTCCATTCTGTGGCATGTGTCCATGCCCACACCAAGTTGTTGAGTCCGGCTTGGTCGAACCGCTCATGCATGATCCGCCACAGCTCTTTGCATCCTTCCGGATCCACTCCCCACCAAAACCAGCGGCCTCCTGCCTCATGTAGTGGGCGCCAGATGATAGGAATTCTCTTTTCACAAAGTGGTTTCAAAAAAGAGGCAATCTGGTCGATGTCATGAAGTATAAGGGCATATTCTGCGGAATTCTCATCAAATACTTTCCTGACGTCGAAATCCGTGTCTTTCGTGTAGAACGCATATTGTCCAGCTGCTCTTGCCGGCACGTTCCAGTGCCATAGCGCAGCCACAATCCCGCCACTTTCGTACCATTGTTCAGCAGTGAGGGAGTTGCTGTAGTCAATCCATCCTCCCGTTTTTGATGAGAAATGATGTATGAAATCGAAGCTGTTGATTACAGGATATACTCCCGTGAGCCGGTAAACCCATTTTGCTTCGTTGGTGTTCCAATTCACATTGGCCATGGCTCCCGACAAGGTTTGTTTGCCATAGATGCTTTTGAAGTAGTCCATCAGGACTTCTCGGGGCGTGGTCTCAATGGCTTTTGTGTGTTTCGCACTGGCAGTGGTGGTTGTGCATGCCAGCAGCAAAGCTGTGAATAGTATTTTAATTGTACGCATATCTGCTTTTTTGCAAAAATACAATTAATCTCTTAATTATCACAGATTTCAGCCATCTTCTTCACCTCTGACAATCCATTTGTCGATGCATCTCTTTTTAGATGAGAAATTGATGCCAATCTTAAACATTTTTCTTGTGTCTGCTGCATACGGCAGGGCATAATTCTTGTTTTCGATTTGAGCTAAAGCCTCCTCTGCTGTCTTGTCGAGTTTGAATTCAAGTATATATATGTAGCTGTTTGTTTCGATAATCATGTCAGCTCTGCCACTGCTGGTGGCACGTTCCACATCAACATACAGCCCTAAAAGGCGGAAGAAGGTGAAGATGAAATTATGAAAGTAAAGCTCTGCATCGCCCAAAATCCGGTAGTCGGTATCGGCCATCATGGCGGAAAGGCGTTTCATAAACGCTTCGGGATCACCTTCACGCACTTCACTCACAAATTTACTTATGGCAAATTGTGATAGGCTCCGGTTTGCATTGGTGTAAATCGGGAGTAGGTATTTGATGAAGCCGTTTTCCACTTCTTTGTTTGGAAAATCAAGCGTATATTCGTCAAATTCCTTGTTGTAATTTTTTATGGTTAGATATCCAGCCTGATAGAGGACGGATATGGGATTTTCCCTTATGGAGTCTATGCTGCCCAGCAATTCACTGGACACAGCCCCGTCGGTGAGTTCGTTCAGATTGTAGTCGGTCTGCTTGAGCAGAGTTATCAGCTGGGTGGGAGTGCCGGTCTCAAACCAATAATCACCGAATGATTTCTTGCTGAGCGTGTGAAGTAGACTGTAAGGGTTATAAACACCTTCACAGTCGTGGCAGAAATGATATCCGTCGTAGCGTTGACGCAGTTTCTCGTAGCAATCCTTCTTGCTCAGTTTGTTTGCTTGTGCGAGAGATTCCACCTCATCATCAAAATACCTGCAAATTTCATCTTTGGTCAGACCGCAAATTGTGGCGTATTTGTTCCACATCGATATGTCATCGATGTTGTTGAGGTCGCTGAACACACTGACCTTTGAGAATTTGGTCACACCAGTGAGGAATCCGAAACGGATATATTGGTCACAGCTTTTCATGACGCCATAGAAAGCCTTCAAGATGCTGCGGTATTCTTCCTGGAGTTTTTCGTTTCCAAGGTTGAGCGCCATAGGTTTGTCATATTCATCAATGAGGATGACAACTTTTAGTCCAGTCTGCTCATAGGCTCTGCGGATGATTCCTGCAAATCTGTCGGATGGTGTCTTTTCTTGGGGCTCCCGTCCAAATCGTTTCTCAAAGCTTGTGAGTTTCACGTCAAGCATCCCATGCAGGTCTTCTGGTTTACGATATTGAGCGGCATTGAGGTCAAGATGAATCACTGGATATTTTATCCAGTTTTTCTCTAATTTCATGATGGCAAGTCCTTCAAAGAGCTCTTTCTTACCCTCAAAATAAGCCTCCATCGTTGAGAGAAGCAAAGATTTTCCAAATCTGCGAGGGCGGCTTAAAAAACCATAATTCACGTTCTGCACAATGTCGAAGAGCAGACTGGTCTTATCCACATAGCACATTCCAGCTGTGCGGAGTTTCTCAAAACTCTGCACGCCTATAGGATATTTCATTTCTTCGTACCTCATGGAAATCTTTTTCTTCTGAATGCAAAATTAGTGAAAAAAAATTAGAGACCAAATGAAAAATGCATAAATATCTGCTTTTGCGCTTGCCATGGAAGGAGCAAAAAGTTTTTTATTATTTTTGAGCCTGTTCCACGTTTTGGGACAACTTTCCATTACTTTCGCATCACGAAAATAAAAAAACGGATGTTTAACCCTTTTAAAAAACAAAATTATGAAAAAGATCTTTTTGTTTATTTCTGCTCTTATGGGAGGTGCAATGAATGTTTTTGCCTCTTATGGTGACTATTCTTATTCTCGTTCCAGTTCGGGTGGGTTTATGGAGTTTTTAGGTGTGATAATGCTTGCATGGGGTATTCTTGAAATTATTCTCTTCTTCAAGATTTGGGGAATGACGAACAATGTTAAAGCTATCAAAAAAGGCTATTTCAATGAAAATGAATCTCAAGAAGTTGACGTTTTGATGATGAAGTCGCTGAGGACGAATTTGATTCTTGGGAATAGAGATGAAGTCAAGAAAACGTTGCTCAAGAACTTTGTGGATCAAATTGAATCCTCATTCAGAGACTTGCCGACTGGTGGTTATGAAACTTTGGACAATGGCAACAGTCGATATGTTTCTTACGGGGAGAAAAACTTGCAGAGGTCCATCTTTCCTTATGTTGAGATGCTGAAAAAACAGTTTGACAAAATCAGTGAGCCGCTTCCTGATTATATTCTGACCATGAAAACATATAAAGATTATTTCAATCTGTTTGTTAAGAAGGATTTTGAGATTCAAAAGAAGGCAGAAGAATAATAATTAAGTGAGGATATTGTGTCAAAATGAAGTGAACTCCAGAAGTTAGACAGAAAACTTCTGGGTTCACTTCTAATTTATATACATGAGTGTTTTAGATCTGTGTTCCAAATTAGGATTTTGGACATACATAAAGTATTCAATGGTCTTTACACCCCCTTTTTTCAGGAATCCCTATGGGATTACTCCTTAGTGAATCTAAAGGTTCAGCCGTCGCAAGCAAAGCTCCTATTTCGCTTTGCTCCCCCATTATGAAGTGAACCCTACAGCTGTTGGCAATACACAATGGGCAAGTCCCGCAACCACAACGCATCTTGCGTCGTGGCAAAAGTACAGGGGATTAGACTTTAGGCCTTAGACGTTAACGGTTTCGGCCATACGAGAAGTAAGTCCCTACACTTCATGGATAAGTTATGTGGGGGGCAGGTTTTAATGAGTAAGTTGGCAAAGCCAATTGTTTTGAACTTGAAGAAATCACTTTGATTTTTTGATTTTGTTTGCTGCCTCTTGCAGGAGCTGACGGGTGGAGATGTCGGTGTCGAAAACGGAATAGAGGCCCTGGGGCTCTTGAGGTGGGTCGCCCATAAGTGGGTCGTGGGGTGCCCACATCTCATGTCTTGCCTGGGCTTCGCCTCCCCATGCCCAGAAGTTGCATCCTGCTATGACGGCGTTGGAGGTCACGGCATTGAGGATATGCTGGATGAAGCCGTCGCGCGAGCGTGTGGTGGCGTCTCGGTTGAACTGGAAGCCGTCGCGCGGATAGCCGAACTCTTCAATCACGAGTGGTTTGCCGATTTGTTGGCAGAGTGCCACGTGGCGGTTGATGTAGTCGGTGGTCTTTTCGCATGCCTGCGGCAGCATTTCTGCCAATGCGTCGTTCCTTGCCCATCCCCAGTTGGCAGGCCAGATGTGTGCGGTGACATAGCTGATGTTGGGATCCTCGCAGATGCGGCGGTGCAGTTCCTCGTTGCCATCACATCCCCAGATGCCTTCACTACCAGTGGAAATGAGGTGATGGGAGTCGATGCTGCGGATGAGTGCGGAGGTTTGTTTGAGCCAATTGGCAAATTCCTCATCTACAACTTTGCTGAAGGAGCGTGGCTCATTTCCGATTTGCCAAGCCATGATGGTTGGGTCGTCGGTGTAAGGTTTGTGGGTGTAGCGGTTGGTCCGGCTCACCATGTTGCGCACATGCTGAAGGAACAAACCTTGCGCTTCCTTGTTGGAAGCGAATTGTGCGGCATAGGCGGTGTAAGCTTGATAGCCGTCGTCGTTTTGGTCGGGTGGGGTGCCTGCCCCCGCATGTTTCAGATAGAAGGTGTAGCCTCCGCTCCACGCCCATGAGTTGTTGAGATAAAGCACGGCTTTCATTCCCCGCTTTCCCATCTGCTGCAACAGATAGTCCAGTCCGGCAAGGATGGTGTCGTTATACACTCCGGGGCTGGTCTGCAAGGTGGGGGCCGCGCGGTAAGGCTCCAGTCCCGAGCCATCGGATCCTACGGATATGCGCAGGTTGTTGATACCCATCTTGTGGAGGGCGTCCAATTCGTGGCACAGGCGTTTCTGGTCGCCGCCTTGTCCCTTGCTTCCCAATATGGCTCCGTACCAGAGATTGGCTCCCACAAAGTGGTATTCATCGCCGTTAAGCCACAGCCGCCCGTCATGCTGGGTCACATAACCTTTGCGCGTTCCGGTCTCACTTGCTGTTGATGCCCGCTTCTCATTTATCTGATAGCAACACGCAGTAAAGAGAAAAACTGTCAGTGTTAAAATTAAAAGTAAGGATATTCGTTTCATAGTCATGCGATTTCAGTTGCAAAATTATGAAAAAATAGTGACAAGTATGGGCTGTTCCCCATTTTTATAGGTGCCCAAATGTTTTCATTTGTTTCCCAAAATGTTTTGGGCTTTTATTTGCTAATATGGTGAAATAACCGTATTTTTGCATCAATCAATACTTTGAAACTATGAAAAAACTGTTGTTGTGTTTGCTGTGCATGGCAGTTGCTGTCATGGCCAAAGCGCAGACCACCGTCTGCGGCGTTGATTTCGGTGCATCCTATCAAGAAGTGGAGAATAAATTGGAGAAACAGTTCGGCAGCTCGTTCGTGGATGAGACCGATGATGCGAAAATCTGCTATATCAATAAAACGTATGAGGGCATAGATTGGGATTTCCTGATGTTCGGCTTTGTAGGTGTGGTGCACGACGGGCATCTCAACTTCTGCGTGCTTGCCAAACGGTTCCAGACATCTGCGGCTGCGGTGCGGTTCCGGGAGAAACTGAAACGGAAGATGGATGTGAAATTCGGTAATATAGAATATAAGGGAGAGGAAGATGGCTTTAAGTACTATTTAGGAGGTGTGAATCCATTCGACGAGAGCAAATACGGATTCCGCATAGCCGTAGAAAAAGAGCCGGACGGAACTTATTCCGCCGGCATCTGGTATGGACCATACGACATCACTCCCGAAAATCTGGGTTTCGGCGACTGATTTCGGTTACTTGAAGTACCCGTTCCCTTTACATTTAGGGCAGTTTTCGAGATAGTCTCCAATCTGTACCTCTCCAAAGCCTTTGCATCTGGAGCAGATGGTGACCGGCCGCAGATATTGAGCCGATACCCAGCCTGTGAATTCTCCAACAGTGTTGTAGATGTAGCGAACATAGCAGAATCCGTTACGTCTTTTTCCCAGATTGACTGCTACGGAGCCTTTAAACATCTGGACTTTGGTTTTGATGTCGTTATCCAGTTCACACACAAAACCATAGTTCTTTCCCGGACCTTTGCGCACGTTCACATTGTTTCCTGTGCAGACAAATCCTCTCTGCTGGGCATTCACTGCAGTGACTGCCAGCATGAATAACAGCATGGTGATAAGTCTCTTCATAATTTTGGATTATAAGTTATGGAATATGGCTTGTTTGCTTACAAAATTACAAATAATAATTCAAAGGGAAAATTTTTTTTGTATTTTTGCAATGTGTTGGGAAAATTTCCATCTTGTATCTTCATCCTTTGATTAGTCTTTCACCTTAAACCAATATTACAACGCTTATGAAAATAAAGAATTTAATCATGTCAACAGCAATTGCATCAGCGATGCTGGCATCTTTCAGTGCCTGTCAGCAATCCAACAGTGAGAATCCACTGCTGAAAGAGAGCGAACTGCCGTTTGGAGCACCTGATTTCAGCAAGATTGAAAACAAAGACTATCTGCCTGCTTTCGAGACTTCCATCAAGCAGACCCGCGACGAGATTTCGAAAATAGCGGAAAGCAAAGACTCCGCTACTTTTGAGAACACCATCATTGCCTATGAGGACTGCGGCAAGCAACTGGACCGTGTGAGCCGAGTGTTCTTCGCTCTGACGGAGGCTGATAAAACCCCGGAGCTGGCGGAGATTGAGAAGAAAGTGCAGCCGATGCTGACCGACTTGGAGAACGAGATATCGTTCAACAAACCGCTGTTTGAACGCATAAAGAAAGTGTATGACAGCCAGTATGAACAGCTGACAGGAGAAGACCAGAAGCTGTTGGAGGAGACCTACAAGGAATTTGTGCGCAAGGGAGCGCTGCTTCCCGACGACAAGATGGATCGGATGAAAGCCATCAACCTGCGCATATCCGACCTTCAGCAGCAATGGGGCGATCTGCTTCAGGAAGCCACCAACGAGGCTGTGGTGTGGGTGGACAAGAAAGAGGAACTCTCCGGTCTTTCACCTGCTGACTTGGAGCAATGCAGCAAGGATGCTGAAAGTCGTGGAGGCAAGGCACCATACGCCATTGTCATCGTGAACACCACCCAACAGCCGCTGCTCACCAGCCTCGACAACCGCGATCTGCGCCGCAGGGTGTATGAAGCGTCCATCCATCGCTCCGATGGCACTGGCAAATACAACACATACGCCATTGTCAGCGAGATGGCGAAGCTCAGGGCGGAGAAAGCTGAACTGATGGGATACCCCAACTATGCCTCCTATTCGCTGGAGAACACCATGGCGAAGACTCCGGACAACGTGTATGCGTTTCTGAAAAACCTCATAGCGGAATACTCGCCAAAAGCAGATGCGGAAACCAAGGCGATTGAGGAGTTCGCCCGCAAGACCGAAGGCCCCGACTTCAAACTTGAACCATACGACCGGTTCTATTACTCCGCCAAGATGAAGAAAGAGCAGCTGAACGTGAGTGACGAGGAAGTGAAACCTTATTTCAATGTAGATAGCGTGCTCATCAACGGTGTGTTCTATGCCGCCAATCGCGTGTATGGGCTCACCTTCAAAGAGCGCAAGGACATCCCGCTTTACCATTCCGACATGAAAGCCTTCGAGGTGTTCGACAAGGATGGCAAGTCGAAAGCCCTGTTCTGCTGCGACTATTTTCGCCGGCCGACCAAGCGGGGAGGGGCATGGATGGACGGCTTCGCCAAACAGAGCCGCCGTTACAAGCAACTGCCGATCATCTTCAACGTGTGCAACAATGCCAAAGCCCCTGAAGGAAAGCCGTCACTGCTGACCTGGGACGAGGTGACGACGATGTTCCATGAATTCGGCCACGCACTCCACGGCATTCTCTCCGACTGCGAGTACAACCGCTTGAGCGGTACGAGTGTGGCGCGCGACTTTGTGGAGATGCCGTCGCAGTTCAATGAGTCGTTTGCATCCATCCCAGAGATTTTCGACCATTATGCGCTACATTATCAGACTGGAGAGCCTATGCCGGACGACTTGAAGGAGCGGATGCTGAAGAGTATCAACTTCCAGCCGGCATACGCACTTGGTGAGAACCTCGCCGCCACATGTCTGGACCTGGCATGGCACATGCTCTCTTCGAAGGATGTGCCGTCGGCAGAAAAAGCCGCCGAGTTTGAGACCGAAGCCTTGAAAGAGGTGGGACTGCTCAATGACCAGATACCTCCTCGCTACCGCACCAGCTACTTCAACCATGTGTGGGGTGGGGGATATGCCGCAGGTTATTACAGCTACCTCTGGACGGAGGTGCTGGCTGTCAATATCGCTGACGTGTTCAAGCAGCGTGGCGCGCTTGACCCTGCCACAGGAGCCGATTTCTGCGAAAAAGTGCTGAGTCGTGGAAACACCGGCGACCTCATGCAGATGTTCTCCGACTTCACGGGAATGGCTCAGCCAGATGCAGCAGCTCTTCTCAAGGCGCGCGGAATGTGATGCCGACAAGTGGCTGTCATAAGTAGCATTGATTCTTGTAAAACCGAGCGTCGCCTAATCTTACTGCAAGATTAGGCGACGCTCGGTTAGAAATTAGGTGTTTATTACTTTCTTCCACCTTCTTTTATGGTTTTTCAACTCTTGTCTTTGCCTGGTTATGAGGCTATGCTTATCGTTTCTTTCCTTTGTCGAAGATTTCGGCGTGGGTACCCGTCCGGTAAAGTGATATGATGCGAATTTCTGTGTCCTTCTCGTAGAGCAGTAACCAATTGGGATTGATATGGCACTCCCAATAGCCCTTGTAGTCGCCAGACAACAGGTGGTTGCGTAAGTTTGCTGGCAGTGGCTCGTCTTTTTCAAGCATTCCGACAACAGTATATAAATCGCTCAGTGAGAGACCTCTCCGTTTGGCTAATTTCAAGTCTTTGCGAAATGAACCAGTAAGCTTTATGGTGTACTTTGCCATAGTTTTAAAGTGCTTCGCACCATGCCTTGAATTCATCCATTGATTTCATTTCGTACACAGGCTCCTTGCCGTTGCGTACGTTTTCGATGACCTTCATCGTCTTGTCGTTGAGATATTCTCCCGTTTCGGGATCGTAGAGGCGGGTCCTTGACTTAGCGTCTGCAACTTCGTAGGTCCAGCCCATCTCAGCTATCAACTTCTTGAAGAAACTGACCTTTCGGTCGGGGATGTTAACCGTAATTGCCGTCATATTCTCAATTATTTATATTGTTGATAGCAAAGATACGAAATATTTTTAATACATAGTTCAAAACAAAGTAATTTGTGACTGATTCTTTGTATATTTTTTATATATCCGTGGGATGTGGAGCTTGAAACGTGGTTGAACCAGAATCGGGCATTGAGCTATGCTTGCAGTAAGACATTGAGTTTGTCAATGGTTGTTGAATGGAGATGACACACCTTGCGTTGTGCTCATAGCACTTGAGAAAATCACTTGGCCCCTGGCTCATATCCCCATTCCCGGTCGAGAAATGCGAGGCGCTTGCGGAACCAACTTTTCACTGTCTGGATTTCCTCTTGGTAGGATTTTACTTGATAAGCGGCGAAGAACGCCACAGGATTGGCATTGCCTCCCATACCCGGGAACATCCATCCCTGCTGGTTTTTTCCGTCAGAAAAGAGGTTTGCGTATTTTTGAAAATGGCGGTCCTTCGCCTCGTTGAGAAGGACGACATGGGAGTCGAAGAAAGCATCAATGGCACTGAATGAGATGACCGACTGACGGAGCTGCGCATACCTTTTGCGGACCTGTTTCATGAACTTTTGGTCGGTGGACAGGATTTCCCAGAATTCTGGAGTGGGGTTGGTGCCGCATCCGTCGCACACCCATGCCTCCACGTTGTTGGCATTGCAGAAATTGCAGTTGCCGTATGCCAGGTTGTAGTCCCACACAGGTCCCGCCTGCATCTTGCTGACGGTGCCGTCGGCCTGGTCCTTGTCCTTGAAGAAATAGGCGCTTCGCTTGAATCCGTCGGCATTGAGCGAAAGCTCGGTATGGATGAAGTAATCAACGAAAGAGGGCACGTCAATCCATTTCTCATAGCTTACTGACGGATTGCTTGAATCCAGCCCTTGGAATGATAATTCCATGCTGTCAACAAATTGCTGGATGTAGGCTTTCTGCTCAGGTTTCAACTTGGATTTCTTGGGATGACACACGGTCCAGGTCACAGTGGTGTTCGCCGGCATTCCCGGCCATCCTCCAAATCCGCCGAAACCTCCGAATCCACCCGGTCCACCGCTGTCGTACAGCCCTTTCACTTTCGATGGGAATGTGGCGTCTCCCTCATCGAAGGCGTCAATCCTGAGGATATATCCTCCGGTGAGTTCCCGTCCCTCGATGTCCGAGGCTTTCAGCTTGGCGATGTTCACCCGTTCCTTGTCACGCTTGATTTTCTCACACAGCACATACACACCTGCATATTCATCGTTCACGCACACCTCACACAGGTGGGTGCGGGGTGTCCAGTGGTCCATTTCCCTCCAAAGGTTGAAGGCAAAGACATCGCGCAGTAGGGATATGTCGTTGTATGGTGCGAGCAACACCCAGTCGCTTTCCGCCGGCATGCCGAGGAGTGGCACCTTCAGGTCGTTTCCTTCTGCATCCTGGGTCTCGACGGTGTATTTTTTCTGTTCGAAACTGAGCGAGCTGTTGCCCCTGAGTTTGATGCCGATGAAACCGTCGTAGTCGAATGTTTTGTCGGTGGTGGAGTTCCTTTTCCCCTCTGGATGGCAGACCACCTGCATCCTTCCCCTCACCTTCGCTTCTGCATTGATGGCGTCGTCGGTGTGGATGATGACGATTGGCAGGTTTGAAGTGAAAGGTTCCAGGACTTTGTGCTGAATTCTGGAAGCTGGAACGTTATGTTGATGCATGTGAGGCGCAGGTGTGGGGAATCCCATCCAATGGCCCTGCGATTTGACAGTGGTGGATAGCAAAGCCAGAGCCAAGCCCGTCAGCACCCGCATCATGATTTCGAAAAGAATTTTCATAGATGATTTGCTATGGCTGAAGTCTGATTGGGGGCTGCTGGTTGGTTCCCCACCACTGTGTCCATTTCTTGCAGTCGTATTTCTCGATGAAATGTTGTGGGGCGATGGCCATATTGTCGGTGCTCACATCGTCTTGTCCGAGGAGAAACCGGCTGATGAACGCTTTCACCTCTGGGAACTGGCTTTGTGGAAGCTGACAATGTCCATGACCAGCCACGATGCTGTAGCCGAACCTGTCGGCGATTCCAAATTGTTGCCACACTTTCTTGGCGGCATTGCAGCTGACGTAGGCGGATGGATCGGCGAGCCATTCATAGTTGGGGTTGCCGAGGATGAGGCATGCCCGCGGGCAGCAGAGGGCAATCAGCTCATGGTGGTCGTAAGGTAGGTAGCTCACGTTGTCGTCGCCAAACTGCTCTTTGAGCGAGGGCATGAACCAATTGTAGTCGGTGTTGTCGATATGTTCCACTTTTTCAGGCATCCACTGGCTCACGCGCCATGCGGCGGCTCCGCCTCCGCCCGGTTCCTGAGAGACCACAAGTGCAATCCGCTCATCGAACGCTCCACAGAAAAGCGCCATCTTGCCGGCGTAGGAGCAACCAGTCACTCCAATGTGGCGGGTGTCAATCCTTGTCTTTTCCGGACCGAGCAGCTGCAACGCGTCAATCAGACGGCTCACGCCCCATGCCCATTCGCTGTAGGCACCATTTCCTTTCAACTCTGGATAGAGACGCTCGAACTCCCGGGAGTCGTTGCCACCGAACTGTGAATATCCGTTCACTTGACCTGACCAAAACACCAAGTGTGCGATGCCCATGCCGGCGAACACGTCCTTGTGTATGCTGCCTCCGATGCTGTTCATTCCGATCATCAGCGGATAGGGCGCCTGACCGGTTGGTGGGTACATGATGAGGGTTTTCATCCTAAGCGTCTTGCCGTTGATCGTGACGCTGACAATCAGGGTGTCGCCGTCCATCTTCGCATCGATGGATTCCCGGCTCACAGCAGGCTTTCGCCCAATTTCATAATGCTGGATTTCATGGGCAATCTCACTTCTGCGCCGGCTCCAGTCCTTGAAATCTGTAGCTCTGCCGCTTCCGTCGCTGAACATGAGCGGGTCGGGGAGCTGCTGGATGAATGGCAGCTGATCCTGGGCGGGGTATGCGGGTTCAGCAAAAGAGGAACCGGTGTTCTCCACGTCATAAACCAAAGGGATGGCGGACTGCGCACTGGCCAGGCTGGCCGAAAGAAAAAAGATGCCGGCAACCCATAGTGCCATCGGTCTGATGATTGATGATAATTGTTTCATATTGTTAGTGTTAGTTTGTTTAGTTGCAAATTTAATCAGAAAATAAAACAAAACTTAATGTTCAATCATTTTTTATGAAGACTAACTTGCTTTTTGTGAAAAGCCGATGCCGTCACTCGCACTCTTTTCTGTGATTTCTATTTTTGAAAAATAAAGCTAAAGGTTTTGGAAATATTAAAAATATCCGTAACTTTGCCAGTGAATAATAGGCCTTTAAATTAAGAGTTTAATCTAAAATTAATTATTATGAGAAAAGTATCATTGGCATTTTTATTTGCTTTCCTCACCATCTCCGCATTTGCACAGGATGTGATTAAAGTGAACTACAAAGGTGCGAAACCCACCGTCACGGATTTTGCAAAGGCTGGCTTTGCTTATTTCAACGCAGACGACGGTGAGCCCGGCGACCGTCCGTGGAAGAGTGTGGAAAACGCGATGAAAAGACGTAGCAAAGGTCTGCCTCAAGAGGAAGGCGTGACGTTGACTGTGGATGAGAAAAACGGATACATCTTGTTTGAACAGATGTATGATGAGAATGAGCCATATTACTGCCGTATGGAAGTATGCTACTGGAATGAGGCTGACGGAAAGCACAAACTCGTGGCTTTCAACAATATGGCGACCTTTGCAGGAGGACGCCCTGTTTATACAGAAACCCACGACTTGCTTTTCTATCGCTACAACAATGCCACAAAGCGGATGGTGAGCGTCCGACTCCCAGGATTTGACGATAAATTTGACAACAATACTTACGCTCTGCCTCGCAAAGGAAAGGACATTGTCGTCACAAAATGGAAAGATGGCGGAACTTGCACCCAGAAAACATTGAAATGGACTGGAAGTGGTTTCCGTAAATGACCCCATGCCTCACGGCTGAGTGAAGTTCCCTGCATTTTTTAGCACATCATAAACGCCAGTTGCCCCAAAAGGCAACCGGCGTTTTTGATATGCAAGGGTTGATATAGATGGCATTCTCCATCCACTCGTATTGAAGAATCTCGTGGCTATGGTCGTCTTTTGCAATGGTTTGAACGTTTTCTTTAAGAATATGATTGTAATTTGATAGTTTATGTGAGTGATTTGCCTTAACTTTGTGTGTCAAACAGTTTTTATGGATATGGCAGAAACTATCGCTTCTATCAGCAACACTTTTTGGAGAGGAAGAAGAAATCGGAACCATCGAGATTTCAAGTTTATCATGAAGGCCATGGCATTGCTTTCCGCATTTTTTGTCTGGGAATACGGAAGTGCTCAGGGACCAGGAAAAATGGAAAGCCATCAGCAGATTCAGGCTGAGGACAAAGTGCTACCTGATTGGGAGAACCCACATGTGCTCGGCATCAACAAACTGCCTTATCACGCCACTTTGCAATTGCCATCTAAAGAGAAGGACTGCAAAGAAATCGTGTCGCTCGACGGAAGGTGGCGTTTCCACTGGAGCCGTAATCCAGAGGAAAGACCGGCGGATTTCTTCCAAGAGGACTACGACGTGAGCGGATGGGACTATATCAATGTGCCCGGCAACTGGCAGACCCAAGGCTTTGGCACTCCTATCTACATCAATATCAACTACCCGTTTGTGAGAAACCGGCCGAGTGTCACCTCTGAGCCGCCGAAAGACTGGACCGCATACGAGAACCGAAATCCTGTGGGTTCTTATGTAACATCCTTCAACGTGAGCAAAGAGATGCTCACTAAGAACCTTATCCTGCATTTTGGAGGGGTTCACTCCGCCATGTATGTGTGGCTGAACGGGCGGAAGGTGGGCTATAGTCAGAACTCCATGTCGCCCGCCGAGTTTGACGTGACAACCTATCTCAGGGAAGGGACCAACCGTCTGGCAGTTGAGGTGTACAGATGGAGTGACGGTAGTTATCTGGAAGACCAGGACATGTGGCGACTGTCGGGCATTTTCCGTTCTGTGCAACTTTGGGTCCGTCCGCTTACTCACGTCTCTGACTACCGCGTCACAGCCAATCCCAACAACGACTTTTCCGAAGCTGACGTGACTGCCGATATCGCAGTGGCCAACACCTCTCAGCAAACGTCAGGGAAGATGAATGTGGATTTCCATCTTGATGGCAAGACTTTCGCAGAGGCTGTGCCATCCATAGCTCCAGGAGACACGGTGAATGTGAGAATCCATTACCGGCTGGACCATCCGCGCCTGTGGTCGGCTGAGAAGCCGAACCTCTATCCGTTCAGCATTGAACTGAAGAATGAGCAGGGTGAGGTAATAGAGCGTTTCGACTATCACCTTGGCGTCAAGCGCGTGGAGTGTGTAGGTGAGGTGTTCAAAATCAATGGAAAGAACGTGAAGCTGAGGGGTGTCAACCGCCACGACCATCATCCGTTGACCGGACGATATGTGGATAACGCCACTTACGAGCAGGACATCCGCCTGATGAAACAGGCAAATGTGAACTTCCTTCGCACGTCCCACTATCCTGACAGAGAATATATTTATGAACTATGTGACCGCTGGGGCATCTATGTGATGGACGAAGCCAATCAGGAGAGTCATGGCTACGGCTATGCCAACCAGGTGATGGGGCATGATCCGGAATGGCGAGATGCCCATGTGGACAGGGCTGTCTCACTCGTGGAGCGCGATAAGAATCATCCATGCGTAATCCTTTGGAGTCTGGGCAATGAGGGCGGTGTCGGTCCGAATATTCAAGCGATGTATGACAAGGTCTGTGAGCTCGATTCCACCCGCCTTCCTTTCTACGATGGAAATCCAATCTATTCCGCACTTCATGACTTCAGCTATCCTACGCCAGAAAACCTACGGGCTGAAGCGGAGAAGGAAAGCGAGAAACCCATGATCATGAGGGAATATGCCCACGCCATGGGCAATTCGGTGGGAAATTTGCAGGAATACTGGGATGTCATCTATGGCGACAGCAGCATAGCTGGTGCGGCAATCTGGGACTGGGTGGACCAAGGCATAGCCAAACCTATCGACGGCTCTCTGCCGTGTCACTCCAAGACCCTCACACTGCAGCCTGGCGAATACTGGGCATACGGAGGCGATTTCGGCGACAAGCCCAACGACGGGAATTTCTGCCTCAACGGCTTGCTGGCTCCCGACCGCACTCCCCATCCCCACTTTTTTGAGGTGCAACATGTGTATCAGCCTCTGCAGTTCATCCGTGAGGGTGACAGCCTGCGCATCGTCAACCGTGACTGCTTCACCAGTCCTGATGAGTACGACATTCAATGTGACACGCTGATATTCGACGGAGAGCGGCTTCTGAATGTGTCTGCTCACCTGAAGCACGCCACACCATGGGCTGAGGCTGGATTCACCATCGCCAACGAACAATATGTGCTGACGCCATATTCCTATCCGTCGGAGCTCAGGGGCAAACCGGCCAAGACAAGAAAGATTGATGCGGATATCGTTGTGACGACCGACCAAGGCACTGTCACCATCAGTCCATCCGGTGGACTTACAAGTTGGATTGTGGATGGGAAACAGATGCTGCAAGCTCCCCTCGAACCCTATTTCTGGAAAACACCGAACGACAATCAGAATGCTGCGGGATTTGAAAAACGGCTGGAAGTGTGGAAAGAGGCGGCGGACAAATGTACCGTCAAAAACATCGGTGTGAGAAAGGAAAAGAACGGCACGGTGGTTAAGGCAGAAATGAAGCTGACTGTGGAGGCAGAACTCACACTGACTTATACCATCAACCGTGAGGGCCACGTCAAGGTGGAAGCCGACTATCTCCCTCTTGGCAAAGAAATCCCACTCATTCCGAAATTCGGCATGCGGATGCGTCTGCCTGCCGACATGACAGACATAGCCTATTATGGACGTGGACCATGGGAAAACTACCCCGATCGTAAACGTTCTGCTTTCATTGGACGATACGAAATGCCAATCACAGACTACCAGACCGAATATCTGAAACCTCAGGACAACGGCAACCGGTGTGATGTCCGTTGGTTCGAAATTTCATCGGCAAGCCGGAAGCTGCGTGTGGATGGCTGTCAGCCGCTTTGCATAAGAGCTTGGGAATATGGAGAGGAGGATCTGGACGTGGCACGACATCCTCATGAACTCAAACGCGGACAATTCGTCAACCTCAATATCGACCTCAACATTCATGGAGTGGGAGGTATCGACACATGGGGTAGCCGCACCCTTCCGCAATACACAATTGATGGAACAAAACCATATCACTACGGTTTCATCCTTAAGGCTGAAAATGTCTCCGGCAACTGAAGCCGCACTCCAACCTTTTTAGAAAAAGGCAGGCCTCTTCATAAGGCTTGGATGTTCAAACATAATGTTTGAGTGACAGCACCCAGATGCTTGTTACTTTTTTATTATGGAGAATACTCTTTTTCAAGAACAGCCAATAACTAAACAGACGATGGATGGAAATTCTTAAAAAATCTTTAATATTTGGTCTTGAAACTTGAAGTGTGTAATATTGCTTATTGTTTTTCGTTTAAATTGTAACTATTTTAACCAAATTCATTTTTTTGTTATGAATAAAGTGAACCTTATCTATGTTGTTGCAATTTTAGTGGGTGCTTTCTCTTTTTGCTCCTGCGCTGACGAAACGGAAGAAATCACCAGCGGCTCTTACTCGGGAACCAGCCCTGGCGGCACAAGCGGCACCACATCTTCGGCTCTTGTGGGCAGTCTCAGTGAACTAGTCAATCTTGACATCTCACTCAATACCACCCCACTGGATGAAATCGAAAATACGGTGGCGTCCGATGATGAATTTTATGAGAGCTACGTGGAGACTGATTTTTCGGAACAATATGTGGTGAATGTGGTCTATAGCGGCACGTCGGCTACGGTCAGTGGTGACATGGAAGCCGTGAGCGTTAGTTACGGGGACAACCAGTCGGATGTGGTCATTGTGAGCGAGGAGAAAGGGGTGCGTTTTGTGCTGAGTGGCAGCACCACCGACGGCTCTTTCAAAATCTATTCTGAGAAAAAATTTGTGTTGGAACTCAACGGTGTCAGCATCACCAATCCCACAGGGGCTGCCATCAACAATCAGGGCAAGCGCGCATTTGTGGTGCTGACGGACGGCACGAACAACTATCTGTCGGACGGCACCACCTATGCTGACGTTGTGGATGGCGAGGACATGAAAGGCACCTTCTTCAGTGAAGGGAAACTGGCCTTCTCGGGAAGTGGCAGCCTTTCAGTGAGTTCGAAGGGCAAACACGGAATAGTGAGTGACGACTATCTGCTCTTTCGCCCGGGGGTGAATGTCAGCGTCAATTCCACAAGTGGCCATTGCATCAAAGCGAACGATGGCATCATTGTCAGGGGCGGCGTGATCAACTGCCAGACTTCTGCGCCTGCATCGAAAGGCTTGACCACAGACGGCATGTTCCACATGCAGGGAGGACGTGTGACTGCAATCACCACAGGCAACGCACAATATGACAGCGATGAGCAGGATGTGAGCGGAGCCTCGGGCCTGAAAGCGGATTCCATCATTGTGGTGACGGGCGGCGAACTTCTCTGCAAAAGCACGGGCAAAGGCGGTAAAGGTATTAGCACCGACCAGAGCTTCACCATGACAGGAGGCGTGGTTGAGGTGGTCACCACGGGCACCACTTTCACCTATTCTTCGAAATATGATTCTAAATCCAAAGGTATCAAGGCGGATGGTAACATCCTTATTGAAGGCGGTTCGCTGAAGGTGAGAGCCAGCGGCGACAGTGGTTCGGAAGGCATTGAGACAAAAGGCTATTACACTCAGAACGGTGGCCAAGTGGGAGTTGTGGCTTACGACGATGGTGTGAATTCCAAGTACGACATGACCATCAATGGCGGCAACCTCTTCGGCTATGGACTGAAAGCAGACGGAATCGATTCCAATGGTGACTTGATAGTGAATGGCGGTGCGCTTGTGGGCTGTGGCACCAGCGCTCCAGAGGAGGGAATAGATGCAGCAGAAAACCACAACTTCAAAATCAACGGTGGCGTGGTTCTCGGCATCGGCGGCGGAGGTGAAGCCATGAGTGGCACTCAGCAGAAAGCCTCAATATCAGGAGTGAGTGTGAGTGGAGGCAGTTATTTGGCAGTGGGTGCAGGCGGCAATTGGCTTTTTGCATGCCAAATGCCTTGCAACTATTCCAATGCCACCTTGCAACTGAGCTCACCCAAATTCACAGCTTCAACAACTTATACGCTTTATACGGCTTCGCAGGATGTTGTGGAAGGAACAGATGTGTTCGGGCTCATCATCTCGCCTGAAATATCAAAAAGTTCTGAATACGGGAATTTCAGCACCTCCACATCCACCACGGGCGGAATGAGCGGAAACATGGGAGGCGGCAATCCGCCGCATTTCCATTGAGGATTGTCCAATGCTCTTATTCGGGTGTTTGCTGCTGTGCATTCCCTTTGAGTTGATAAAAAAGAACAACGAATCAGACAATTCCGTCTGGTCCGTTGTTCTTTTTGCGAAAAGTCACTAATTCGTGAGATGGTAATAAGGTGAATCCGATGCACATGTTGCGTGCTGTCATGAAAATATCAGCAAAACTGATAAGGATTATGCTTGAAGAATGGTATCTTTGCAACAAAGACAACTAACGATGATAATATCAGTATGAAAACAATTTATGAATGTTCGCAAAGTAAAATGGTGAAAAGGATTACAACCATTTTCCTCTTAGCAATGGTTATCGGTGTCCTGACAGAGATGTACTATGTCTCCAAAGGGATGAACGTTACCGGTGCCATAATCGTATCTGCAATTCTGCTTGCGGTTGCGTTTTTATGTTTCCTCATCTTCCCCATGTACATCATTACCGACGATGAGGGAATCGGTGTTCGTACAATGCTAAGAACCATACGAATCCCTTACGAAAACATAGACCATATTGAACGAGTCGGCGAAGATGTTCAATTATTTGGTGCCAAGAATTCTGTTCATGTGATAAGTACAGGAGTTAAGAGAAATTTATTCGGCGCGTCTATACGCCTGTTTGGTGTAGGTGGTGTGTTCGGGTATATTGGATGGTTCCGCACAAAAGGTATCGGCACCTTCCGCTCTTATGTAACTGACCCCAAAAAGGCTTTCCTTATTTACCGAAACAAGGGGCTGCCCATTGCCATAAGTGTCAGCGAACCCGACGAATTCATGCCTTATTATATGAAAGGAGGGGTGAAATGAATATCCTATATGATTTCTCCTCTGCGCTTCTACAGGCTCGACAACGCAATGGTGCGACGCAGGAACAAATAGCTTTCGCCTTGGACATCTCACAAGCAACATACAATGCCTGGGAATGCGGTCATCGCATATGCCCCTACAAGCATATCATTGCACTCATCAATTATTTCAACGATGAGCAGTTTACCCGTCAGATGCTCCGCATATTGCTCTCTTTGCAACATAATATGGCCGGATTGAAACGAAAATCAACAGCAGAACTGACTACCTATTATATGAAACTCATCGCTTTGCTTGCCGATGAATGTGCCGAATGGCTTAAGACATTGCAATCGTAATGTTGCATCATAAAGCTCTGGAATGTCAAGTCGGTGGTACCGTACATTCCTTTTCATTACAGAAATAATCTATTCGTTCGAAGAGTATCGGCAGAAATGCCGATACTCTTTTTTTTCTTGTTAAGTTTTGTTAATTTGATAATTTTTCGTCTTAAAGTTTTTGTTAACTAAAATATTAGTTCTAATTTTGTGTTCGTAATAATATTATTTTACTGAAATACTTGTTGAATCTGAGTAACAACTAATAAATTCAGAAGTTTTTGTTCGAACTAACCATTTTAACCAAACCACCAGTTAATCAAGAAATGAGGATGAAGTTTATATTGATTGCTGCTTTTGCGCTGGCCATTTCTGCTCAGGCACAGACGGAAGTGATAGATACGGCACAGTTTGTGGCTGTGTATGACTATGAGTGCCGGACTCAAAACGCGGTGGGAAAAGATGTCACCGACAAGATGCAGCTTGTGGTGCAAGCAGGTAGGTTGCTGACGAAATCGATGCCTTACTCCGCCTACTCACAGACTGGCGAACCTACAGAAGCAGACATTGTGGCATCCTACGAGGAAGCCTTGATGCACATGCCCACGGTGTGGATAGGACTCCCATCAGGACATACCACAGTGCGCGAGTTTATCTTCCCAAATGAATACGGCGCCACGGAAGAAACACCCGAAATCGCGTGGACGCTGTCGGAAGACACGTTGACCGTGAATGGCTACCTTTGCCAGCAAGCCACGACAATGTTCCGGGGAGTGGAATGGAATGTGTGCTACACTGAGGAGATACCGTCGTCGGCCGGTCCTTGGCGCCTGCATGGCCTGCCGGGACTGATTGTCCGCGCAGAGAGTGGCGCACATACTTTCTGCCTTTCAGAATTGCGACAAGAATCTTCGCCAATCATCTCGCCCGACGACAACCCCGAAGTGCACCGACTGAAATATGCAAAACTGCTGAAATACCGCAACGAAATTTATGGCAACAGCCAGTATGCAGGAAATCCGCTGTACCACATTGCGGATCAAACTGGGTCGGCGCAAAGGGGATATACCTTGTCGCTGGGAGGAGTCATCAACCACATGGATGTGATGGATTTTGGTGGTAAGCAATATATATATGCCGACGGACATCCCCTGCTCACAAGCGCACATGTGTTTCAACCATTAGAAAAATAAATAAAAAGAAATGGAGGGTTTCAGATACATGCGGCAACAAAAATCCCACTCTGCTGTTATGAAGAGCGGGATTGTATTTGTGGTCTTGTCTCACTGTTTACTCATTAAGCAAATCGAAAAGAAACTCCCTTGCAGTCATAAAAGGCAATTGCGAAAAGTCTTCGAATCCTTTTTTGTCATTAGTGATAATTATATCACACTTACCAGCCAGAGCACACTGGTATTGCATCATATCTTCAAAGTCGCTGACAGGTCCGAAAGACATGGCTCTCTCAAATTGAGAACTATCCATAGGCAAAATCTCAATACCGCGGGAAACTTTTTCCAGGCAATCATGAATTTCTTCTCTACTGCGTCTGTGCAGAAGGTAAGACATTGTCGTATAGGAGACTGGGGCTGCACAATTCACGATGAGTCCTTTTTTCCCATAGTCCAAAATCAGGGCTGCTTCTGGACCGTGCTCCCGATTGTCAATATAATCCATCAGGATGTTTGTGTCAAGAAATACACGCTTCTTCATTTTGGACTGCATTTGCTAAGTATATACTTTGTTCTTTCATCCGAGAGTTCTTCTTCTGTGAAGTTGACGGGATGTTCACGGAACCATTTTGTCTCAGGAGATTCAGGAATACTGAATTTCTTTCGGACCATTTCCACAACATTTTCAGAAGAAACTTTTTCTTTAGTGTCTTCCTTTGCTTCCATCACTTCATTAAGGTATGTCACAACAATCTGTATGTCACGGCGACTCATCCTCCGCATCAGTCCAATATATGGAGCCATAGGAGTTTCCTTCATTCGCTGTTCTATTGATGTCATAATTCAAACTTTTATGATTTTGTATGGCAAAGATATAAAAAAACATTCAACTCAAATGAAATAACCGTTAGAAAAATAAAAGATTATGCGAAAAAAAGTACTTTTGCTGTTGAGCGTGTTAGGAATGCAGGCTGCTGGCAGTTACGCCAAAGACGAAACGCCGATTGATTCCACTATGTTTACAGTGGGTTATCATTTCCGTGTCAACACAAAAAATGCTGATGGAGAACCTGTTGTTGATTCTCTGCAGACCGTTGTGCTCGTAGGGCAACATTACACCAAGACAATGGGCTACCATTGCTTTTGGACAAAAATTAAAGGAGAAACCCAGGAAACCTTTGATGCCATGGAAGGCGAGGAAAAGGCACATGTGCCAACCATCCTGACGGACATCGCCGGTGAAAAAATGACGGTGTATGAGGACATTCCTGTCCATCATTATGTGTATGAAGAGGGTGGGGGACTGAAGTGGACCATTCTTGAGGACACCATGACTGTCAGTGGATTTCTATGCCAAAAGGCAACGGCAAGTTATGGGGGAAGAACATGGTCGGCCTGGTTTGCTGAGGAAGTGGCGTCAACCGCCGGTCCCTGGAAATTCCATGGTTTGCCGGGACTGATAGTGAAATGCGAGGACGACGCCGGCATTTTCTCTTTTGAGCTTTTCGAACTTGTCAACAAAAAGTATCCGATTACCATGCTTGAGGCGCAGCGGCCAAACATGAAAATCAAGCGGGAGAAGTTTATCGAAAGACGCAACAAGTTGTTTCTCAACCCTCGCTATATGGAAGACCCACTGTATTACTACTCCCCAACTGATGCCGACGAGGGGGGATATCAAATTTGGAGCATAGAGAAAACTCCCCGGAATCCTGACAGGAGCATACCATTAAACTTTCTCACAAAAACAATCAATGGCGTGGCTGTGCCATGGAAATGCAATGAATACCAACCTCTGGAATTGGAATGAAGTTTTAGAATACTTCAGAAACGGAAGAATTGAAAATATGCTGACACATCTCGTTTTTTGTTAAATGTATTAGTTAAAGGCTATAATTGTTTGATTTCAGCATCAACAACAAAAATGTCTCCTTCTTCATCAATTAAAACGTTTCTAGGAACAAGATCCCAAACCTCATAATGATTATTCGTAAAGCTTCCGATCTGCTCAGCCTTTGTAAAACCGATAGCAGACATGTAAGTATCAATCATGATTTGTGTTGCAGGAGTGGCATGTTCAATACGTGCTTGTTTAAATACAGGCAGCACTGTGCCACAGTCAAATCCGGCAAAACCACAAAACTTATAAGCAGTGTCGGGAAAAATATTATTATGCAACAGAATTTTACGAAGAAGTTTAATGATACTTCCACTATTCATAAGATTATTTACCTTAAAAACAAATTTGTCTGCAACATAAGTGTCGTTTTCATTTCCACTGGGGCCAGGTATTCCCAATTCGAATATTTGCATCATCGGAATCCAAAAACCGGAATTTTTGGCTAATCGTTCCGATATACGTTGCTCCTTTTCTAACGAAGTGACATTTGTTTTGCCCGTTCCAAGTTGCGTTTCATATACTGAGCAAAGTCTTTCGAGCTCATCGGCGATTGCTGCGATTCTGCAATTTTCTTCTTCTTGCGCTCTGTCGCTTCCTTATGAAACTGATTCAAATAGGTCATAATCCATTTTTCTATTTTGTTTTCGCAAATATACTGAAATAATTGAAAACCATCATATAATTTAATGTGATATTTATGGAAAACCTTATAT
>R25__coassemble_484_pt1 | contig 23634 bp, 16 predicted proteins | sample R25__metabat2_high_PE_055 | metagenome-assembled genome bin R25
CCATCAAATATTGCACCACCAGTGCATACCGCACTCCCCTGTCACCCACTTCATTTGGTGAAGCGATGAGATAGTCGGTGGCATTCCTCATCTCGTATGCCACCTCCACATTCGCCATATAGCAGTCATCGAAGAGCACGAAGTCCATCTTCTTCCCTGTGTTCTCCAGCGCCCGTGCAAATTCCGGCAGGTCGGTTGCAAATTCTTTCGTCAGCCCGCCAAAATACCGTGTTTTGACTTCCTTAGCCACAGAAGTGGGGAGCCATCCCATGCCGTGGCATCCAACAACGACGCCATAGTGGTCGGCAGGCGCACGTTCCATAGCCGTTCTGAAGATTTCCGCAATGCCTTCCGCATGCTTGAGGTCAGGATCCTCATAACGAATGAAAGTATCACATACACAATCATTTCTCTTCTTAGTCATCTCATACATAACCGCGGTGGAAGGACTGTCGGAAATGAAACAGACGAAACGCACCTGTTTCGAGTCTCCTTTTGAGGCAATAACATCTTGGATGTCAGCCACATTATAATTGATTAAGTGATAGAGTCCTTTGCTGGTTTGAGTTCCCGACCAAGGAAAATACATGATAATGGTGCGGTTGGCCTGCTCCTGTCTTCCATCATCACCATGGTCGTCGTGGCACGCAGTCATCCCGCATAATAGTATAAGAGACAAGATATACAGAACTTTATTCATTTTTATCGCGGAGCCGTTCAGAACCTGCCATTTTCCAACATCCCAATCCAATGGAGAAGTTTGCTGAAAAGGCGGAAATTCAACACTAAGAATCAAAAAATAATTGCGAATATATAAAAACTTTTTCATTTTACATTAAATAATGTAATTATTTGATGATAATTTGCTAACTTTGCATAAAATTTAGATAAACAGGATTGTGGACTATCAGGAAAAGCCACAATGAAGCAAATCATTTTTTAAGGTAAAAAACGACATGAAAGAACTATCGCTCAAGTATGGTTGCAACCCCAACCAGAAACCCGCAAGGATTTACATGGAGAACGGTGAACTGCCGATCGAAGTACTTAACGGCCGTCCTGGCTACATCAACTTTCTGGATGCGCTCAACGCATGGCAGTTGGTGAAAGAGTTGAAATCCGCCACAGGCCTGGCTTCCGCCGCTTCGTTCAAGCATGTGAGCCCTGCCGGAGCCGCAGTGGCAGAGCCATTGAGCGACACATTGAAAAAGATTTATTTCGTGGACGACGTGAAAGTTCCGCTGACTCCAATCGCCACCGCCTATGCCCGCGCCCGTGGTGCTGACCGCATGTCATCCTACGGTGACTTCATCGCTTTGAGTGATGAGTGCGACGAAGCCACCGCCCTTTTGATCAAGCGTGAGGTGAGCGACGGCGTGATTGCCCCGAGCTATTCCGATGCCGCCCTCTCCATTCTGAAAGAGAAGCGCAAAGGAACCTACAACGTGATTAAGATTGACCCAGCCTACGTTCCAGAACCAGTTGAACGCAAGCAGGTGTTCGGCATCACGTTTGAGCAGGGCCGCAACGAGGTGGACCTGACAGGCGATGACCTGTTCGCCAACATTCCTACTGCCAACAAGGACTTTCCTGAGCAAGCCAAGCGCGACCTGAAGATAGCCCTCATCACCTTGAAATACACCCAGTCGAACTCAGTGTGCTATGTGAAGGACGGTCAGGCCATCGGTATCGGTGCCGGTCAGCAGAGCCGCATCCACTGCACCCGTTTGGCCGGCAACAAGGCAGACATCTGGTGGCTTCGTCAATGTCCGAAAGTGATGGCCCTTCCGTTCAAGGAAGGCATCCGTCGTGCCGACCGCGACAACACCATCGACGTTTACATCGGTGACGAGTATGAAGACGTACTCCGCGACGGAGTATGGCAGCAGTTCTTCACTGAGAAGCCATCACCGCTGACCGCAGAGGAGAAGAAAGCCTGGATTGCTCAGAACACGGGTGTATGCCTTGGCAGCGATGCCTTCTTCCCATTCGGCGACAACATTGAGCGTGCTCACAAATCCGGTGTGGAATATATTGCCCAGGCTGGTGGCTCAGTCCGCGATGACAACGTGATTGACACGTGCGACAAATACGGCATCGCAATGGCGTTCACCGGCATCCGCCTGTTCCACCATTGATTCGCCCTGCTTCACCCCAATCCGCTACCCCAGTCCATCCATTCAAATCAACATCCTTATGGCCAACAACGAAGAGATTCGCTATGCGATCATGAACGGCATCAACTTCGGTGGTGCTAAAAAGCCGAAAGACGACAGTGGCAAAGTGAAAACCAAAGCTAAAGGCAAAGGTTATCACACGGGTGCTCACGGCTCTGCTTCAGCCAAACACAAAGCTGAGATCCGTCAGCGAGTGAAGAAACGCGCGAGCCAGAATAAAGGCCATTGATTATTTTGTGGCATATCGTTAGCCATAGTTGCGCTCTGATGGACTGCGTTTTAGGACCGGGCAATAGGCAGGTTCAAAAAAAGATTTTTATAACAACAACACAATATGCTTACTTTAAAATTGATCAAGGAAGAGACCGACCGCGTGGTCAAAGGTCTTGAGAAGAAGCACTTTGACGGTGCGAAAGAAGCCATAGACAAGGCTTTGGAAATTGACAGACAACGCCGTGAGACCCAGGGACAGGTAGATGCCCTGCTGTCGGAAAGCAAGAAATACGCCAGCCAGATTGGCCAGCTGATGAAGAGTGGCGATAAGGCAGCCGCAGAGGCAGCCAAAGCCGAGGTGGCCAAACTGAAAGAAAAGACCGCTGGCCTCCAGGCTCAGCAGAAAGAACTGGAAGAAGAGCTGGTGCGCCATCTCTGCACTATACCAAACATTCCGAACGACGATGTTCCCGAAGGCGCGGGCGCTGAGGACAACGTAGTGGTGAAAGAAGGTGGTGTGAAGCCAGAATTAGGCAATGATGCCCTACCTCACTGGGAGTTGGCCAAGAAATACAACTTGATTGATTTTGAGCTGGGTGCGAAAGTGACCGGTGCCGGTTTTCCTTTCTACATCGGCAAGATGGCCCGTTTCCAGCGTGCCCTCGAGGCCTTCTTCTTGGAAGAAGCCCGCAAGGCCGGTTATCTTGAGGTTCAGCCTCCATTGGTGGTGAACCAGGCTTCGGGTTATGGCACAGGTCAGCTTCCTGACAAGGAAGGCCAGATGTACCATGCAGAGGTGGATGACCTCTACCTGATTCCTACGGCTGAGGTACCAGTGACCAACATCTTCCGTGATGTGATTCTCGAAGAGAAGGACCTTCCTGTGAAACGTTGCGCTTACTCTGCTTGCTTCCGTCGCGAAGCAGGTGCCTACGGCAAGGATGTGCGTGGTTTGAACCGCCTTCACGAGTTCGACAAGGTTGAGATTGTGCGTATCGACACCCCAGAGCATTCTTACGACTCCCTGAATGAAATGCTTGCCCACGTTGAGGGCCTGCTTCAGAAGTTGGAGCTTCCATACAGGATCCTGCGTCTCTGCGGTGGCGACATGTCGTTCACGAGTGCCATCTGCTACGACTTTGAGGTATGGTCGGCAGCCCAGCAGCGTTGGTTGGAGGTAAGTTCCACGAGCAACTTCGAGAGCTACCAGGCCAACCGTCTGAAATGCCGCTACCGCCGTTCATCCGACAAGAAGATTGAGCTGTGTCACACGCTGAACGGTTCAGCGCTGGCTCTGCCGCGCATCGTAGCCTCCCTGATGGAGAACAACCAGACCCCTGAGGGCATCCGTGTGCCGAAAGCCCTTGTGCCATACTGCGGCTTTGAGTATTTGGATGACAAGTATTTCTAAATCCGTCACTATCAACTACGCAAAATAAGGTAAAAAGAACCATATCATCAACGTAATTCAAAAATGAACAAAATCGTAAAGAAAGAGCAATTTTCGGAGAAAGTCTTCAAGCTCGTAGTTGAGGCTCCGCTGATTGCCAAATCGCGTAAAGCCGGACATTTTGTGATTGTAAGGGTTGGTGAGAACGGTGAGCGTATTCCGCTGACCATCTCCGATTCCGACACCACCGCCGGCACGATTACGCTTGTCGTTCAGAAAGTGGGTTATTCATCCACAAAGTTATGTAATCTGAATGAGGGAGATTTTATTACCGACGTGGTCGGTCCTCTTGGTCAGGCCACTCACATTGAGAACTTCGGTACGGTAGTCTGTGCCGGTGGCGGTGTCGGCGTAGCTCCGATGCTTCCCATCATCAAGGCGTTGAAAGAAGCAGGCAACAGAGTTATTTCCGTTCTTGCCGGCCGTACGAAGGAGCTGATTATCCTTGAAGACGAGGTGCGCAAGCACTCCGACGAAGTGATCATCATGACTGACGACGGCAGTTATGGCCAGAAAGGTGTTGTGACCGTAGGTATCGAACAGGTGATCCAGCGCGAGAAAGTTGACAAGTGCTTTGCCATCGGTCCTGCCATCATGATGAAGTTCTGCTGCCTGCTGACGAAGAAATACGAGGTTCCAACCGATGTGTCGCTGAACACCATCATGGTTGACGGAACTGGAATGTGCGGTGCCTGCCGTATCTCCGTAGGTGGCAAGATGAAGTTCGTGTGCGTGGACGGTCCTGAGTTTGACGGTCACGAAGTGGATTTCGACGAGATGTTCAAGCGCATGGGCGCTTTCAAAGCCGCCGAGATAGAAGAGATGAAGAAGTTGGAGACCCACGTGGAGAGCGTGATGGTTGACAGCAGCATCAAGATAGACTCTGCCAAAGCAGAGAAAGCAGAAAAGATGTCGAACAGCGCCAGTGTGGCAGAGCTGACCGACAACAAAGCCGAATGGCGTCAGGAGTTGAAGAAAGCCATGAAGCCGAAGGAGCGCACTCAGATTGAGCGTTGCGTGATGGGCGAGCTCGACCCGGTTTACCGTGCCACCACCCGCACCGAGGAGGTGAACATCGGTCTGACCGAGGAGCAGGCGCTGACCGAGGCCAAACGCTGTCTGGACTGTCCGAAACCAACCTGTATGGAAGGCTGTCCGGTGAACATCAACATTCCTTCTTTCATCAAGAACATCGAGCGCGGCGAATTCCTTGAAGCCGCCAAGGTGCTGAAATCCACTTCTGCCCTTCCTGCCGTATGCGGCCGTGTATGCCCTCAGGAGAAGCAGTGTGAGGCACAGTGTATCCACGTGAAGATGGGTGGCAAACCTGTTGCCATTGGCAACCTGGAGCGTTTCGCTGCCGACTTTGAACGTGAGAGCGGAAAGATGGCTTTGCCAGAAGTTGCTGAGAGCAACGGCATGAAGATTGCCATTGTCGGTTCCGGTCCTGCCGGCCTGTCATGCGCCGGCGACATGGCCAAGTTGGGCTATGAGGTGACTGTGTTTGAGGCACTCCATGAGATTGGCGGTGTGCTGAAATATGGTATTCCTGAATTCCGTCTGCCGAACGCCATTGTTGACGTGGAGATCAACAACCTTCGCAAGATTGGTGTGAATTTCGTGAAAGACTGCATCGTGGGCAAGACCATCACCATTCAGGATTTGGAGAAGGAAAGCTACAAAGCCATCTTCGTGGCTTCCGGCGCCGGTCTGCCAAACTTCATGAACATCCCTGGTGAGAACAGCATCAACATCATGTCGAGCAACGAGTATCTGACCCGTGTGAACCTGATGGACGCTTCGAACCCAGCTTCCGACACCCCAATCAACAAGGCTCACAGCGTGATGGTGGTAGGCGGTGGAAACACCGCCATGGACTCTTGCCGTACCGCCAAGCGTCTTGGTGCCGAGCACGTGTTTATTGCTTACCGCCGCAGTGAGGCAGAGATGCCTGCACGATTGGAGGAAGTGAAGCACGCCAAGGAAGAGGGCATCGAGTTCCTCACGCTCCACAATCCGATTGAGTATATCGCCGACGAGAAAGGTGCTGTGAAACAAGTCCGTCTGCAGAAGATGGAGCTTGGCGAACCAGATGCAAGCGGTCGCCGTTCTCCAGTGCCAATCGAGGGAGCCATCGAGACCCGCGACATCGACATGGCTATCGTGGCAGTAGGTGTGTCTCCAAATCCACTCGTTCCTAAGTCGGTGGAAGGTCTGGAGCTGGGCCGCAAGAACACCATCGCCGTGAATGACGAGATGCAGTCGAACATCCCAACCATCTTCGCCGGTGGTGACATCGTTCGCGGTGGAGCCACAGTGATTCTGGCGATGGGCGACGGACGCCGTGCCGCCAAGTACATGGACGAGATGCTTAAGAAAGCATGATCTTTGAAAATCAAACGCAAAAACGACAGACACCCTTTTGTCGTTGATGCACATCCCAATAAAAAAACGTCAGGATTTCCGATTGGAAGTCCTGACATTTTTTTATGATGATAATAACATCAATGGGATTCAGAAATTTATCCACATTAGCATTTGGGCTATTCTTTTGTAAGCAGCGCCACAGCGTATACACTGATGCCCTCTTCCCTTCCCGTGAATCCAAGTCGTTCGGTGGTGGTTGCTTTGATGCTGACATCTTCCGGGTCAATGCCCATCACCTCAGCCATGACACGCTGCATTTCTGGAATATGCGGATTGAGCTTTGGCCGCTCCGCACAGATTGTTGAGTCGATGTTTCCAATCTCATACCCTTTTTCTCTGACGAGTGCCACCGTTTTCCTCAGGAGTATTTTGGAGTCGATGTTCTCAAACTCCTTGGAGTTGTCGGGGAAATGATACCCGATGTCTCGCATATTCGCAGCACCGAGAATGGCATCGCAAACCGCATGTATCAGCACATCCGCATCGCTGTGGCCAAGGAGCCCAAGCGCGTGGTCAATCTTGATACCACCGAGCCACAAATCACGTCCTTCCACCAAGCGGTGGACATCAAATCCCATTCCTATTCTTGTTTTCATTCCCAAAAGTTGATTGTTTGATGCAAAGTTAATGAAAATAAAGGAGAAAACCATCTTTTTTGTTAATCTTTACAAAAAAGGCTGATAAGTGGGATTTTATTAGTATATTTGCAAAACCAACGCAGATTCCTTCATTTGAAATAGAATCTCAATCAACAGAAAAAGATGAAACAAACTATCAGCCTAATCCTCAGCTTATTCTTATTCACCTCTACTATTTGTGTGGCTCAAACAGACGGCAAAAGCCTGGCCATAGAAGGATTGAAATACTACAATGGCAAAGTTGTAGAGAAAAACTTGGAAAAAGCCGCAGGTTTTTTCCGTCAATCTGCAGAAGCCGGCGATATGGTAGGTCAGTATTTCCTTGGTTATTGCTATTTCAACGGCGAGGGTATCGCCAAAAATCCTTCAGAGGCATTCAATTGGTTCAGCAAATCAGCAGCCCAAGGTTGTGCCCAGGCACAGTGTGAGCTTGGCTATTGCTATTATATGGGCATCGGTGTTGATGTGGACCAGAAGAAAGCTGTTGAGCTATATGAGCAATCAGCAAACAAAGGATATCCGAAGGCACAGTTCTACCTTGGCGACTGCTATTTCAACGGCGAGGGAGTTGAGGAAGACGAAGGCAAAGCCCGCTATTGGTATCACCGTGCCGCCGACAACGGCAACGAAGATGCAAAAGAGGCGCTCGTCAGACTTCTGGAGCAATAATCTCTTACGCACAACCTTTTTTTACGCTAACAATTCTTTTCATTCATCAGTCATCCCATTAATCCCGACATTCTTCCATCGATGAGAATCATAAGCCGTTCTTATCAGATACTTATTCTCACTGCCAGCATGCTGTTATGCAGTGTGATGAATACTTACGGCCAGACCGATGCCCGTGAGAAGAACAGCCGTGGTGTGGATTTTCTGCTGGGTGAAGGTGTGATGCGCAATCCACAAGAGGCCTTCCGCCTTTTTGAGGAATCGGCCCGTGAGGGCTATATCCTGGCCATGAACAACCTCGCCAACTGCTATTATAATGGTGAAGGGACAGAGCGCGACTACCATAAAGCGTTCTATTGGTATGGTCAGGCAGCAAAGAAAGGTAATGCCACAGCCCAATGCAGCGTTGGTGAATGCTACTACTATGGCAATGGCGTGAGCCGCGATCTAAGTGAGGCTGTCCGTTGGTTCCAAGCCTCCGCCGACCAAGGTTATGCGAACGCCCAATACCATCTGGGTCTTTGCTATAACAAAGGCCATGGCGTGTTCCGCGACACCCGCTTATGTATCTTTTGGTTGGAAAAAGCCGCCCGTCAAGGTCTGCCGAAGGCTCAATATGAATTCGGCAACTGCTACGACCATGGGTTCGGTGTGGATAAAGACCATGAGAAAGCCCTTTACTGGTGGCAGCGCGCAGCCAATCAAGGTTATGCCAAAGCTCAGGAGAAATTAGGAAGATAACAATGCTCCTTCCCTACTGATTACGGATTCACTCCCCCATTTATAGACTTTCCAACGTTTTGAATTATAAGCATTTGTTCTTCCTTCTTACAAGAACAAACTGCACCAATGGTCAAACCGCTGAATGGTCTGTCCTCCGAATTTTTCCAAAGACCGCCTTGCCTGTTCCGGTGTTTTCTCCACATTCAGTTTTGTCTTGGAGAAAAACTTGTCGGCAAAACAGATGATTTGTTCCTCAATGGTTTCTGGCACAAGGTCGATATGCGGCAGAGGCAGGTTCTGCTCAATAATCTCGCTGGCAGGCAGTCCGGTTCCCGTATGCCGCTCACACACCCTGGCATGTCTGTACCATCCCATCTCATTCAGGATTTTCGCGCCCAAAATTCCATGGCAGATATAAGGCTCGGTGCCAAAACAATGGATGCCAGGGGCATCGGTCAAAAAAATGCCGATATCATGGAGCATGGCCGCCTCCTCCGTGAAGAGCGGGTCGGCATTGAGCTGCGGATGACTTGCAATGATGCGCAGCGCCTTGTCAGCCACATCCCTGCTATGGAGGACAAGAATATTTTTGAGTTCCTGATTGTCAGCATAATATTTATCTATCAGCTCATCAATCAGCTTCATTTTCTCAATGTGTGTGGTTTCCATATTGATTCTTGCAGCCTTATTCCACATAAAGGACAAGTCCCTTCAGATATTCACCTTCTGGATGATAGATGTTGATTGGATGGTCGGCCGGCTGATGGAGCTGGTAGAGAATCCTCACATTCCTCCTGGCATGAGCCGCAGCCGTGAAAACAGCAGTGCGGAACGCATCCTTCGTGATGACCTGCGAGCAGCTGAATGTGAACAGGATTCCACCCGACTGAATTTTCTCAAAAGCTTTCTGGTTGAGTCTTGAATAGCCTTTCATGGCATTCTTCACCGCATCTTTATGCTTGGCAAAGGCAGGCGGGTCGAGGATAATCAGGTCGTATTCCCCTTTCTTCATCTCATCAAGAAACTTGAAGGCATCCTGCGCGAAAGCCTTGTGGCGCGGGTCATCGGGAAAATTGAGCTCCACATTGCTGTTCGTGAGATCGATGGCCTTTTGCGAAGAATCAACCGAATGCACCAGGTTAGCGCCTCCCCTCATGGCATAAAAGGAGAATCCCCCAGTGTAGCAGAACATATTGAGCACCCTCCGGTCTTTCGCAAACTTTTGGAGCAATGCACGGTTCTCACGCTGATCGACAAAGAATCCGGTTTTCTGCCCTTTGAGCCAATCCACATGGAAACGGAGTCCGTTTTCCACGGCGATATCATCCTTGTCGCCTCCGATGAGGAATCCGTTCTCCTGTCCAAGGTCAGCCTTGAATGGCAATGTGGTTTCGGATTTATAGTAAATATTCTCGATTTTTTCGCCCATCACCTCTTTGATGGCTTTTGCCACCATCATGCGGTCGGTGTGCATTCCGACAGAGTGTGCCTGCAACACCGCTGTCTTTCCATAGACATCGACCACAAGCCCAGGCAGGTTGTCTCCTTCCCCGTGGATTAGTCGGAAAGTGTTGTTCTGGCATTCCTTATCCCCGCCGGTTTCCTGACACACTCCAATGGCCTTCCTCACATCAAGAGCAACGGCGATTTTCCTTTTGTAAAAATCCTCATCGATTTCCTCCCCTGAGAAAGAGAGTATTCGGATCATGATGCTTCCAATCTGGAAATGTCCGGTGGCGATGTATTTGAAATCCCAGTCTTTTCCATTCTCATTAGGTGTGGATGCATAGACCTCCACCACCTCTCCTTCTTCCGGCTGTTCAGAGAAATGATGGATAGCCCCCGAGAAAATCCAAGGGTGGAAGCGATTGAGGGAGTCTTCTTTTCCTTTGCGTAAGAAAGCCTGTTTCATAGGTATGTCAGTTGTTTTCGTTTTGTTCAATAAATGGTTTGAGCACATAGTCGTGAGATGCTATCAGCTCACAGAGCCTGTCGTAGATCCTCACGCAAGCGTAAGCATCGAGAGCCGCATATTTTTTTTGTGCTTCATCAAGAATGTCGGCATTCCAATTGGAGAGTTGCTTGCGTTTTGAAATCTTCATGCCGAAGAGGTTGGCATAGATTTTCTGGAGGCTGAGGTCTTCGATGCCCACTTTCTTCACGAGTTCCTGTATTTCCACAACGTTCTGAGGCGTGATCTTCCTGCGTGCGCTGAGTGCCCTGAAATCATCTCCGAGTGAAAGTCCCACTTTCTTGATTTTCTTACTCTGCATGAGTTTCACAATCCCATCGGTAATTCCAACGAATCGGAGTTGGAAAAGGAACGCGGTGTCGTGTGTAGATACCTGCAGGAGAGCCACTTTGTTGACCGTTCCCTTCTTAAACACCGGTTTGGTCTCTGTGTCGATTCCGATGATCGGTTGTTCCATGAGATACCGAACCGCCTTTCCTGCATCGATAAGGTTGTTGACCACGATAATCCTTCCTTGGAACTCCTCATGAGGCAACTGACTGAGCAACTGCTTGTCGAATTTCTGCTGAATCACCTGTGCCATCACTCCTCCACTCCGTCGGTTGAAAATTTCACTTCATGAAGAGGCCTCATCACGTTCACCAACTTCTGTCCCCAGTAATTTCTGAAATTCTCCTTGCACTGCGCCACACTCTCGAAGATGATCTCATCATTGAGTGCGAGTTTGAAATTCATCGCAAAATTCTTCACATCCTGATATATGTCGGCCAGACATTCACTGACCGTGCAAAGAATCGGTGTGTCGCTATATTTCATATCCTCCACAAAAACATCGAGGAAATCATCATGCTGTCCAAGGAGCAGGGCGATATTGTTTCTAACGATATTGTAGTTGTCCTCATCCACAAATTCCTCGAGGCTGATGCCTTCGTAGCCTTCATATTCAGGCATCAGATCCGCCTTGAGGTAAAGGAGCGGGAGTACTTTTGTGATTTTGTCGAGGAAATCCTTTCTTGAGAAATCGGTCACATTCTCGAGCATATTGCAGAACTGCGCTGCGACGGTGACAAATTCGAGTATGTTTTTATCGTAAAGATTGTGTTTGTTTTCTTCCATAGTGCAAAGTTAGTGATAATTTACGATTTATGATTTAGGAAAGCTAAATAATTTGTTTTTTTCATGAATTAGCAGGCGTAGTGTGCTTGGAGATGGTTACTTTCAGAGTGTTTATGTCTGTGTTCCAGATTAAGTTTTTCAGACATACATAAAATAAGTCCCTACAAGCGGATGGCAATACACTTGGTCAGATTCCGCAGCCACGACGCAAGATGCGTCGTCCCCACTTAACGTGGTTGCAAGGAGGGAAGTCTGTAGGAAAAAATAATAGGTGATAGCATGCCAAAAGTCAATACAGTTTTTATTTCCGTACGGCATCATGGCAGACAGCGGTGGTTAAGTGGGGACCGCATCTTGCGTCGTGGCTGTGTGACTTGCCTATTGTTTATTGCCAACAGTAGGTAAATAAAAAAAACTCATGGGAAGAGCATGAGAATATGAAGAAAAATTATTAAATTTGCATCTTGAGCGGTTTATATGAAAACCACAACCAACTACACTAAAAAACTAACAAATCTAACTATGTTTTCAAAAGATACCTACATCAGCCGGCGCAAACGGCTGAGCGAGTTGGTGGGCAGCGGCATCATCGTGCTTTTAGGCAACAATGATTCTCCGTGCAACTATCCTGCCAACGCCTATAAATTCCGTCAGGACAGCAGTTTCCTCTATTATTTCGGACAGAAACGCGAAGGACTGGTCGGTGTAATTGACATAGACAACCAGAAAGAATACCTCTTCGGCGACGACATCGACATCGACGACATCATCTGGTTCGGTTATGTCCCTTCAGTGAGTGACCTCGGTCAGGAAGTGGGAGTAGCCCACAGCGGCAGCATGAAAGACTTCTGCCACTTCGTTGAGGAGAATCTGAAAAAAGGTGTGACCATCCACTATCTCCCCCCTTACCGCGACGACCACAAAATTCTGCTGAGCGACCTGCTCGGCATCCATCCTTACAAGCAGAAGGAGTCGGCCAGCGTGAAGCTGATCAAGTCGGTGGTGAAGATGCGCGCCGTCAAAACAGCCGAGGAAATTGAGGAAATCGAGCGCGCGATGGCCATCGGCTACAAGATGCACACCACCGCCATGCGTGCCTGCAAGCCAGGTGTGCCTGAATTTGAAATTGCCGGCATGCTGGAAGGCGTGTCCCACAGTCTGGGCAGTCAGGTGTCGTTCCAGACCATCCTGTCGATGCACGGTGAGATCCAACACGGCTATCCATCGACTCGTCCGCTCGAGGCAGGGCGACTGATGCTGTGTGACGCTGGAGCAGAAACCCTGAATCACTACTGCTCTGACAACACCCGTGTGACTCCGATTTCCGGCAAGTTCACGCCACAGCAGCTTGATATCTACAGCATCGTGGAAGCCTGTCATGACCTGGTGATTGAGAAAGCCAAGCCTGGTGTGAAATGGCTGGACATGCATTTGGACGTGGCCCGCATGATGACCGACATGCTGAAGCAGGTGGGACTGATGAAGGGTAACACCGAAGACGCCGTCCAGGCAGGCGCCCACGCCATGTTCTTCCCTCACGGCTTAGGCCACATGATGGGTATGGACGTTCATGACATGGAGGGCCTCGGTCAGAACTATGTGGGTTTCGATGATGAGGTTCAGCCATCCACCCAGTTCGGATTGAACTGCCTGCGTTGCGGCCGCCGTCTGGAGCCGGGCTTCGTGATGACTGATGAGCCAGGCATCTATTTCATCCCTCACCTCATCGACCTGTGGCAGTCGCAAGGTCTGCACAAGGACTTCATTTGCTACGACAAGCTGGACGCCTTCCGTGATTTCGGTGGTATCAGACTTGAGGACGACCTTCTGATCACCGAGAGCGGCAACCGTGTGCTGGGTGAGCAGATCATCCCTTACCATCCAAAGGATGTGGAGGAGTTTGTGGCCAAATCTCAGTCGTGAGCTTCACTTATAAAGAATTGACGTTCCGTCAGAAGGCCAGTTTTCCTTTATTCAAGAAACCATTTAAACAACTTACATAAATAGAATGAAAAAAATGATTGTACTCGGTGCGATGTTCGGCATGAGCCTCTGCACCTATGCACAGAACAGTGCAAAAGATTTTGAATTTACCACCATCAAGGAGATTCCTATCACCTCCATCAAGAACCAGAACCGTTCAGGCACCTGCTGGGCTTATTCAAGCCTGGGCTTTTTTGAGGCAGAGTTGCTGCGTCAGGGCAAGGGCGAATACGACCTGTGCGAGATGTATCTGGCCCACAAGACCTACGAGGACCGTGCCAAGGCCAGCGTACGTCTGCACGGCGACATCTCTTTCTCTCAGGGCGGCAGTTTCTATGACGCTGTGTATTGCATGAAGAACTATGGTATGATTCCCGAGACCGCCATGCCGCTTCCAGGCACCCTCTACGGCGACACCCTTCCAAACTTCAACGAGTTCTTCCAGATTGCCGAAGGCTATGTGAACGGCATCGCCAAGGGCAAGCAGAAGAAACTGAGTCCGGCTTGGTTCAAAGGCCTCAACTCCATTTTCGACACCTATCTCGGAGAGGTTCCAGAAGAGTTCGTTTATGAGGGCAAGACCTACACTCCGAAATCCTATATGGAGTCGCTGGGTCTGAACATGGACGACTATGTGTCGCTCACTTCTTACACCCATCATCCGTTCTATGAGCCGTTCATCCTGGAGATTCAGGACAACTGGCGCTGGGGCGCAAGCTACAACCTTCCAATTGACGAGCTGATGGCCGTGATGGACAACGCCGTACGCAACGGCTACACCTTCGCCTGGGGCAGCGACGTGAGCGAGGATGGTTTCACCCGTAATGGCATCGCCGTATGCCCAGACGTGACGAAAGCACCGGACTATACCGGTTCCGACATGGCCCACTGGCTTGGTCTGACCAATGCAGGCAAGATGCAGGAAGCGCTGACCCATCCGATGCCTGAGATTGAAGTGACTCAGGAGATGCGCCAGGAGGCTTACGACAACTGGGAGACCACTGACGACCACGGCATGCTGATTTACGGTCTTGCCAAGGATCAGACCGGCAAGGAATATTTCTTGGTGAAGAACTCATGGGGCCAGAGTGGCAAATATAAAGGTATCTGGTATGCTTCCAAAACTTTCGTGAAGTACAAGACGATGAACATCCTTGTCCACAAGGACGCCGTTCCTAAGGACATCCGCAAGAAACTCGGCATCAAATAAGATAATCCCGTTTATCTGCCAGTTTTTTTATAACCACCCTATAAGAAATCATTCCTCTCATCTGAATAGTTGGGAGGAATGATTGTTTTTTGCAACTTACAATCATATATTCGACTAACAAATTCCGAAATTGTAAGTCAGATTATGGATTTAGCAGTCCATATTTTGGCAAAAATTCTTAATTTTGCATAAACATTCAATCAGGCTCCAATGGGTCAGTCAATTTTTGTACTTATTGACATGACCTATCATCTATAATAACTTATCTTTGCATATATATATTACGTAGCCGAAAACAATGGCATTCCTAAAGGTAAACATCCATACGTTGTTGCTTTATGCAGTGATGTGCGTACAGTTTTCAACCATCAGTGCACAAGGTGGTTCATCTGTCAGTTCCAGCCACACATGCAAAATGATGGAAATGCAGGTTGAGCGTCTTCCTGATTTGCACCATCCCAGGTCAACTGGCATCAAGTTCCGCATAGGCGATGAGGTGGTTGTGGCAGGCGGTCACACCGACGGCTTCATTCCCACAGCCACGGCAGAATACTTCAAAGACGGCGAATGGCATGAGATTCCCATGGTTTATTCTCACGACGACGGCTTGTTTCTGGTGTTGCGTTCAGGCAAGGTACTGATTGCCGGCGGGCATGAGCAGCATTTGGGCATCGGCCAGACCTTTCCAGCAGAGATTTATGATGCTTCAACCCACCGTTTTGAGGGTTTCGGCTGTCTGGACCAAAAACGAGCCCTGGCCAATGCCGTTGAGATTGACAGTGGGAAAGTGGTGATTGCAGGCAACCACTACAATGAGGACTATATCGAATGTTTTGACGGCAAGAAAGAATTCAGATACGAAAAAGCGTTGCTTCACGCTTATACGTCTCCCTTCCTCTTCCGCACATCGAATGAAAATGTGATGATTTTCGGCCGGCTCGACCCTAAAGCGAACAGATTCCACACGTATTGTGTGGAGCAACTCAACGGCGACACCATTTCCATTCCTTTATTCAAGAGCTGGCAGCCCTTAACCCTGCTTGACTGCTATCAAAGTGACGACAGTTTTATCGGTGATGAGCAGAAAGGAATCTACTCCTACCTGTTTCCGGTTGAGAATGACTCCAGCCAGATTGCTATAGCCAAAACAATCGGAACAGAAATCAGCCTATTGCAAACCACAAGTCCTGTTCCCATGAAAAGCCCATTCGGCACGGTTATCACATACAACAGCCATGTGATTGTGGACCGCAGCCGCCAGCGTGGCTACATTTATGGTGCAGATGGGCAGCACAGGCATTATGTGCTGTGCATTGAATATGGGACTCCCGACAAGAATAATCTTATTCCCCTCAGCCTCTATTACAGCAAGCTCCTTCCCGAAAGCGGAGCATCCATACCCATATTGACAGCCGACGGCGACCTGATGGTTATAGGAGGCATACAGGATTCCAACTTCAAGCCCTTTCAATCCGTGTATCTATTCCACACTGGCACACTATTGAGTGCTGAAGTTGCAGGCTTCCGCTGGTGGCTTGTGGGCATCATAGCTTTGGCATTCGGTTTGGGATTATGGCTGTTGGCACGTCGCCTCCGCCAGAAAGACACACCTTCATCAAAGCCACTTTCCGATTCAGATCCAACGCCATCCATCCCTGCCCTTCCTTCTCAGGAAAACATTCTGGCAGAGGATAGCACATTGATTCTCCAGATCCGGGATTTGATGGAGCGAGACCACCTGTATCTGCAAAGCGAGTTGAAAATATCGGATGTAGCCAACGCCTTGGGCACCAACAGCCGTTATGTGTCGGAAAGCATCCGCAACTATGAAGGCTGCACTTTCACCCAGTTCATCAACCGCTACCGAGTGGAACATGCCGAGCAAATCTTATTGAAGACCCCAGACAAGAAAGTCTCAGCCGTGAGTGAAGAGTCTGGTTTCTCCAATGAGACCACGTTCTTCAGGACATTCAAGGCTATCAAGGGCATGACACCACGGGAATGGCTGTCGAGCCAGAAGCTGGATAAGGCTGAAGAATAGCGTCCACACCCAAGTTTATCCTATTGCGAAACAGCATTCACTGATGGTTTTCCACAATTTCGACTGACAATTTCAGAAATTGTCAGTCAAAATTCTTTTTTATACAGTCGCTTCGTAGTTATATTGTGTATCTTTGGCTGTAATATTTTTTTATAAAATATTAATCATCAACTAAAAATACACAAAAATGAGAAAACTACAAATCATTCTGACAGCGCTGATGTTAATGTTGAGCTGTATCCCAGGCAGGTCGCAGACAGCAACCCTGCTGCATGAGGATTCAGAGAGCCATGAACAGACTATGACATTATTCCATGGTTCCGGCTCACTCAGCAATGCCATCGCAGCTGCTTCAGCAAGCGGCGACAAGATTGTGCTGTCGCAAGGCACTTTCTCCAACCCAGGTGAGATCAAGAAATCCGTATCGATATACGGCCAGGGCCATGAGGGAATCGCCACCCGCAGTTATATCCAAGGAAAGCTTCAGTTCCGTTCGACCGGTGCCGGCAGTCTTGACAACATCCATCTTGAAGGATTATATCTTGAAAGTCATTTCAACCTGTTGAACGACAATGAGCGCAATGCGATCAACAACCTGACTGTGGTGAAATGCCATGTCAATGGCTTTTTCATGTACATGAACAGTGACAATATTAAATTCCAGAATTGTGTGATACAATCTGATTTCCGCTGTTATAGCGGCACTTTTGTCGTCACGAATCTATTGTTGGAAAACTGCTGGAAAGACGGTGGCATATTCGCCTATTTCGCAGACGGCACCGATATAACCATCCGCAACAGCATTATCCGCAACTGCCAAACGATACATGCAGCAAAATACGAGAACTCGGTAGTGGAAAATTGCTATTTTAACGGTGGGTCGCTGACCAACTGTGCCATAACAAATACGTCCGTTTCAGGAATCCCCACAACCAATTGCTGGATTGGACTGAACCCAATTACCGATATATTTGTAAACGTAAGCAGCCTCGCTTATTCTGAGGGAATAGTTCCTGAGGTAAGGTCTGAATATCTTGGCACCGACGGCACCCTCATCGGCATCACAGGAGGTCATTCTCCCTGGAGTGTGGTTCCCACACAACCGGTCATTCCCTATGAGACCACATTGGTCAAAGACGCCGACGGATTCTATCAGGTTGGCAGCTTGGCAGACTGGCAAGAGTTGAAACGTGTGGTAGAGCACTTTGAGCCTGATGTCAAAGTAAAGATGACCGCCGACATCGACCTGGGCAATGACCAGACGATGATAGGCAACGGCGATTACAACACAGCCGCTAACAGAAGGGCGTTCATGGGAGTGTTCGACGGTCAGGGCCATACGCTGACCATTCATTACGACACGAGTCAGATGGAAAGCAAAACATACCTTGGCTGTGCTCCTTTCAATTATATCTTCGGTGCCACCATCCGAAATCTGCACACCGCCGGCACCATCACCGCCACCCAAGAGGGAGTGGCAGGCTTGGCAGGTTGGACCGACTATGAATGTCTTATTGAAAAATGCCACAGCTCCGTTGACATCACCTACACGAACAATAGATATGGTGCAGGTGGATTAACCTACAACAGTTACAACAACAGTCATTTACTGACCATCCGTGACTGCTTGTATGACGGCACCATCACCTCAGGCACCAACCAGCGCAGCCATGCCGGCTTTGTGGTTTACAAAGGTTACGGAACCGTGAACATCTCCAACTCACTCCAAAATGGCACGTTCGTCACCGAGACAAACGACTGCGCCACCTTCATAAGGAATCCGAACGGCACCATCAGCAACAGTTATTACAAGAACAGCCTCGGCCTTATTCAAGGAACAGCAACCACCGGCACGGAGTTAGCCACAGGCAAAGTGGCCTTTTATCTACAATCCAACCGCGACGAGTTGGTATGGGGTCAGGAGATTGGTGTGGATCCATCGCCCGTTCTGACCAACGATGCGTCGAAACGAGTGTACCGTTCCGCCACTGGCTACACGAACAATCCTTCAGAAGCGATTGCAGACCAAGGACTGATCCCTCTGGTTTACACCATCAACGCAGACGGCACACTGACGATCACGGGCTTTGACCCTGGTTTCACCCCACCAGCCGACTATATCCTCGTCATACCTGATGAGATAGACGGCATGGCAGTGACTGCAATTGGTGCCTCTGCTTTCTTCCAGAAAAGCAACTTCACCTCACTCCATATCGGCAAGAACGTGAAGACCATCGGCGATGAAGCGTTCCGTCAATGCAAAACTATGGCGAGTGTGACATTTGCAGAAGACTGCATAGTGGAGTCGTTCGGCAACAGCGCTTTCCGCGGCTGCGACGCCCTCACTTCATTCACGATGCCTAACACGGTGACCACCATCGGTGAGTTGTGTTTCCAAGCAAACCCTCTTCTATCCGATGTGACCCTGTCGTCACAACTGAGAGCACTGCCCAATCAGGCCTTCTATACCTGTCCTTCATTGGACAATGTGGTTATTCCATCCACAGTCACCAGCATCGGCAACTATGCATTCAATGGTTGCACAAGCCTTTCCAACATAATCATTCCAAATACAGTGACCGGTATGGGTACAAATGTGTTCTACGGTTGCTCTTCATTAGCCACCGCCACATTTGAAGAAGGCTGCACGCTGACCACCCTCCCTCAAAACACATTCTACGGCTGCACATCTCTCAGTAACTTCACGATTCCATCCTCAGTCCAGACCATCGGCGCCGGAGCGTTTGAAAACTGCACAAGCCTCTCCTCCATCGCCCTCCATTCCCAAATCACAACGATTCAGGATGGCGCTTTCCGGCGTTCAGGACTTCAGAGTGTGGTCATTCCATCTACAGTGACGAGCATGGGCGCTGAGAGTTTCCGTGGCTCTGCATTAACATCAGCCGACATCTCCTGTGCCACCATCGGGAAAACTGCGTTCATGGAATGCACGGCTCTGAAAGAAGTGAGTCTCGGCAACACAGTCGTAACCCTCGGTGAAAATGCCTTCCGTGGATGCAGCGCACTCCCTGATATCACCATACCATCGAGTGTCACAACAATGAATAATTACACGTTCTACCAATGTGGTTCATTGGAGAGCTGCACTTTTGAGGATGGCATCAACCTGGCCACGATTCCGGCTGCATGTTTCTATGAATGCCGTGCCTTGAAAAGCATCGACATCCCATCATCGGTGACATTGATTGACGACGAGGCATTCCGTCGCTGCTCCGCCATGACCGCTGTAAACTTCCCAAGCGACACGCATCTGACCACCATTGACCCACAGGCGTTCCGCGGATGTGAATCCTTGACATCCATCCACATTCCAGAGAGCGTGACCAGCATCGGAGAATCCGCTTTCACTGCTTCTCTTGAATTGGAAGAAGTGATTCTGCCAAGCACACTCAAAAAAATCAGCACAAACACATTCAATAACACCAAGCTCTCCAGCAATTTCATCATTCCATCCACCGTGGAAACCATAGAGGGTTCAGCATTCGCCAACACCAAATCCCTGACCACCATCACCATTCCAAATTCGGTGAAGACCATGGGAACCGATGTTTTCAACGGCAGCACAGCCTTGGCGGAGGTGATATTCGAAGAGACTTGTCAATTGGCTGAGATACCAAACAACACCTTCCGTGCCACGGCACTTACATCAATAGACATACCATCCTCAGTCAAGACGATTGGCAGCAACGCATTCTATGAGTGCAAGCAACTTGAATCCGTCGCGTTTCCAGAGAGCTTGACCAGCATCGGAAATTCGGCATTCCGTTATTGTGATAAGCTGAACAACGTGGTGCTTCCAGGATCGCTGACCACCATCTTGGACTGGTCATTTGCCAACTGTCCGGCAATGGAGAACCTGACGATAGACGAAGGAGTGACAAGCATCAACAGAGATGTCTTCCAATACAGTGGAATGAAAAACGTGGTGCTCCCATCCACCATCGGTTTGATTGGCATCAACTTGTTCTACCAATGCAACCAACTTCAAACACTTGATGTGTCGAAATGTGTGAACGTGTGGGAACTGTACAACTACACATCCCTCCGTGGGACCAACACCATTTTCTACGGTGTGCCAACCAGCACGAAGATTATTCTTCCTCCATACGCAGGAGCCACATTGGGAGCCAATGACGAGGTAGCCACACTGACTTTTGACCTTGAAGCCGACAACGACGGATTCTATCTCATCAACAACGCAGCCGACTGGGACAAGTTTGTGGTTTATTCCAGGATCCATCCGTCCCTGAATGGCCGCATCACCGCCGACATCGACCTTACCGGTCATGAAGGCAAACTGGGTGTGGGAAACGGTGACTCGAACCACATCACCTATAAAGGCACACTTGACGGCATGGGGCATACCCTGAAGATCAAATACCGCAGCACCAAAGACTTTAACGGCGGCCTTCTGGCATACGTGGAGGACGCCACAGTAAAGGACCTGAGAGTCGATGGCTTTATTGATGTCCGCAACCGTCACATTGGAGGTTTCGTGGGTTATGTGATAAACTCACTCACGATGGAAGACTGTGAGTCGAGTGTGGATTTCTTCATCACTCCGACCACCACCAACATGCACGTCGCCGGCTTTATCGGCCAGGGAAAACAGGGCAAGATTTCCTTCACGGACTGCCTGTTCAACGGAACGATAGACGGCGGCAGCAATATCTGCTACGGCGCCGCCTTCCTTGGCTGGATGGAGAGTGCGGGCCGCGTCACCTACAACAACTGTCTGAGCAACGGCAGTTACAATCTTAACAATAGTTACACCTACGCGCTTGGCGCCACCCAGAGCAACGGTCAGAGCACCGTTACGGCATGTTATTATCGCTCCGACAACATTGTCAACAAAGAGAATCTCGCCATAGCCGCTTCTGAATCCGAATTGGCCTCGGGCAAAGTGACCTTCCGGCTCCAAGGAGGACGGGATGAGCAGCATTGGGGCCAACTTCTCGGCACAGACCCGGCTCCACGTCTCACAAATGACGATGGCACGCTGGTTTACCGTGGCGACACCTACACCAATGAATATGTGGAGAACAGTGGAATGCAACAGGATGAGGATGGCTATTACCTATTAAAATCCGTTTTAGACTGGGTGGACTTTGCAGAATTAGTTGAAGAGGGTGTTTATAATGCCAAAGCCAAGATGACCGCCGACATTGATTTGGGCGACAGCCAAGCCCGCATCGGCAGCACTAATGAAAGTCCTGCTTATTACTTCAAGGGAGAGTTTGACGGTCAGGGACATACGCTGACGGTTCACTATACTCCAGATGGAGCCAAATGCATTGCTCCATTCCCAAGCATAGCCGAAGCCACAATAAGAAATCTCCATATTGACGGCACGATGGTGAATAGTGGCGGTTACCAGCCAGCTCCGTTCGGAAGAATCGGAACGGGTACGAGCACCATTGAAAATATATGGAGTTCTGTGGTCATCACCAACACAGGCACCAGCTGGAGAGAATGCTCTGGTCTTGTAGGCTGCGTTGATGGTTATGTAGGGGGGCATCTGATCATGAGCGACTGCATCTTCACAGGCAGCGTGACCAGCAACGGCAGCTACGACGGGTGTTTGATAGGCTACATCAACAGCGGCGGTTCCGCGACAGTCAGCAACTGCGTCTCATTGGGCAGCTTCTATTACAGCGGATCCAGTCCTGGTATCCGTGGAAATTACGGGAACTGCTACATCCGTCAGTTTGCCTCATCGATTCCTTCCGGCATGCAAACGAACTATGACGAGATGGCAAACGGCACACTCGCCACAAAATTGCAAGCCGGTCGCGAAGAATCAGTATGGGTGCAGGATGTGTTTGAAGAGATTCCTATGCTGAAAATATTCGCCAACCAATACAAGTACACCGTGCCATCTTCCGGAATCGGCACCTTCAGTGCTGCTGGCGCCGTTTCACTTCCTGAAGGTCTGACAGGTCATTATTGCACCACCTTGGCCAATGAGGGTGAAGGCTACGCCATCGTCGTGAATGAAATCACCGGCGACATCCCCGCCTCCACCGGTGTGCTGCTGTGTGGCGAACCAGGAGAGACCTACATTCTCACAGCCTCTGATAATGAACCTGAAGCATTGACAGACAACTCCCTTGTGGCTGTCGTACATTCCACCCACATCGCCTCCACTGAGGGTGATTACACCAACTATATGCTGAAGAGCGGCAACTTCATCCGTATCAAGGAATCTGGCGAATCAAGCAAGATGTCCGCCCACAAGGCATATCTGCAAATACCGAACTCAGCGTTCGAAAATGAGGTTGCCGAACGGTTGACGGTGATATGGGATAGCAGCACCCTTCCTACCTCCATCCAAGGAACCAGCAATGCGGACATCATTGGTCAAGGCGCCGTGTATGACGTTCAAGGCCGGAAAGTGGGTGACACCTCTGAAAAGCGTCTCGAAGAGATGCATCTGAAGGCCGGTGTCTATATTGTGAATGGCAAAAAGATTATGGTTAAATAAAGCATAAAGTAATGAAACGAAAAGTTTATCAATTTCCAGTCATATTTGAACAAGCCATAATGGCAAGCGTTTATCTCGCTCCTCCAACCAAGATTCCCGTTAATCCCGGTGAAGAGGGAAACCAAGAGGACGCAGATGTGAAATCTCTCCATCACTCCTTGAAGGAAGACCAAGAATCAGGCTATTCAGGTTTGTTGTGGTAATTCCTTCGTCGTCATCATGGTTGATGACGTCAATGCAGAGGGCTTGCAGCATAGTACTGCAAGCCCTCCTGATTTTATTTCAATTCTTAGTTGCTGTTTACAAATCATGCAGACTTATTTAAAAAAACATTTTGTCTTGTTTTTAAGCCATAAAACAAGACAAAAGCCATGAATCCATATTTGAGCTAAATCTATCAAAGCAAAAACCTCCGCTAACTTGAGGCAGAGGTTTGAGGAATTGTTATTTTAATATATTGCTGTCCGATAAAAGTTTTTTGCACGGAATGAAATCAGGCTGAATCCCACA
>R25__coassemble_505_pt1 | contig 23212 bp, 17 predicted proteins | sample R25__metabat2_high_PE_055 | metagenome-assembled genome bin R25
TTATGATTCATTTATCTAAGATTCTTTGGATTTTCATTAGTATCTTTGCAATAGAACAATCTACAACAGAACAATTTATGAATAAAATCCTTTTTGTCCTTATTTTTTTCTGCTCTTTTATGATCAGCCACGCGCAGCAACCTTGGACACAGGGCGCATTTCAAACCAAGCAGTATCGAAATGTCTTCGTTGATTTCGGCTACACACCTGAAGCAGTGGATGCCAAGCTTCAGGAGGTGTTTAATGACGTGTTTTTCGGTCCCAACAAAGTCTATTTCGAAGTGGGCGACACCATGGGATATGTGTCCGACATCAAGAACCATGATGCCCGCACTGAGGGCATGTCCTACGGCATGATGGTGGCAGTGCAGATGGACCGAAAGGACATTTTCGACCGTCTGTGGCGATGGAGCCGCAAGTACATGCAGCATCAGGAAGGACCGCTGAAAGGCTATTTCGCCTGGAGTTGCAAGACAGATGGAACACGTAACAGCCAGGGAGCGGCGAGCGATGGGGAACTCTATTTCATCACATCCCTGATTTTCGCTTCCAACCGCTGGGGAAACGACACGGGCATCAACTACAAGGCAGAAGCTCAGCATATCCTCGAATGCATCATGCCGAGAGGAGAAGGGGAGAACTCCTCCTATCTCATCGACCCCGACACCCGTCTCATCACCTTCACACCATCGGGATTCGGAAAACGGTTCACTGACCCTTCCTACCACATCCCTGCTTTCTATGAAGTCTGGGCCAAATGGGCTGACGATGGGAGAGCTGACTTTTGGAACGACTGCGCAGCAAAGTCAAGAGAGTTCATGCATCAGGCAGTGAATCCTCAGACCGGTCTCAATCCCGACCTCTGCGGCTATGATGGCAAGCCGATGCCGGGATTTGGTGGACGGCGCAACGGAGGCTCCAACTTTAGGTATGACTCCTGGAGGGTGCCAATGAACATGGCGCTCGACTATGAGTGGAGTTGTGCCGACCAGCAATGGCAACGTCAATATGGTGAGACCATCCAAAACTTCTTCTATTCACAAGGACTCAATGACTTTGTGGATCAGTACCGCACCGACGGCTCCTTGCCTGAGGAGAATGAAATCCTCCAGGCGGGTGGATTCCGCAAGCTTCGTCACAGCATCGGACTGGTGGCCACACTGGCTGCAGCTTCGGTGATGTGCGGACATGAGAAAAGCCGAGAGTTTGTGGATGCCCTTTGGAATGCCAAACACGTGCCATTCGACGACGGCTATTTCGATGCCTACTACGATGGTCTGCTACGCCTCTTCGCTTTCATGCATTTGAGCGGGAATTATCAGATAATCTTACCTTGATGACTCTTATTTCAGAACGGACATTGTCATGTCATCTTTACAAAGAGGTTTCTGAAGAATCATTTTCTTTTAACGTCCCAGTCTCTCCATTATTAAGATCCTGACAGATTTCTTCTGCTATTGCATTGAGAACCACACATTCGGAGCGGCTGATATGGTGTTTGCCTTCTTTGAATGCCCAAGGGCTGAGTATCAGCAGTCGACCTGCGGCACATGCGTCGAAAAGGGTATCTGCTGGTTTGTAGTATTCATTGAAGCCATTGCCCAAGAGGAGAATGAATGGATGTCCTTCCTGCAAAAGCACCATCATGACCTGCTTTTCCTGTGGGGAAATAAAAGGAGAAATCATCACAACTTGTTTGCGAGCCATCAGCACCCGGTTGTTCATATAGTTGCGTAAAGGGGTGGAATCACCGTATTCTGCTGTTTTCACCATCATGCTTCGCACATGGACAGTATCAAACTCCTTGTACATTAGCAGTGCGACATTTCCCACGCCATCATATAATTTCCCACCGATTTCTATTCCTTTCTGCACACGGAAAAAGCCTGGTTTGAGGCGTTTTGTGGCCAACCTCTGGGGATTCATTTGAATGTAACGAATCATCGTTTGCAGTTGCCCACGACGCGAAAGCGGGCGAATAAAAGGACGCTCGGTGAAAATTGGGAATGGATATCCTTTCCCAATTTCGTTCGTTGTCATAGAAGGAACCCCTGTTCCGATTTCGTTCGTTGTCATAGAAGGATCCCTTGTTCCGATTTCGTTCGTTGTCACCGAATTTAATTCGGTCTTAACAGACGAAGTATAGGCTCTGCCATGTTTTTTTACTCCTTGCCAATAACCGCGAATAACGCTCCGGATGCTTGTTTCCATTGTCTTTGTCACATGGATAACAGCATGCAGGTGGTCGGGCATCAAGCTGAATTGCAATATGCGGATTGCAGGATAGTGCTTGCCCATCACATAAAGTTCTTTAATAACAGCATCGCCCAAGGCTGTCCGTTCTATCCATGCAGCCTGTGGGTTGTCCTCTGGAATTACCAATGTGCCAAGAAGTGGCTCGCGTGACGGTACGGTCAGTGTGATATGATATACCCCGACACCCCTCCATGCCGTTCCTAGTTCCTGCCAGTGCCATTTTTCATGCTCCATAATACTTCTGTTGATTTTAGGTGTCAAATATACTAATCTCAAAGGTATATAAAAATGTTGAGGTTTTTACATCTTGATGATAAAAAGTGCATGACCTTTTTTGATTTTTGACATTTATTTATTTCCTTTGATTCTAAAAAAAGGTTTTTCTTTATTCATATAGAGCTAAAGTCAAAAAAAATATATACTTTTGTAATATAAATAAGAATATATGGCAACCCCGAATCCATATCTTGAGGTTATGGCACTCACCAAACGCATTGGTGAGCGAGTTCTTTTTCATGACATTTCTTTCACCATCAATGAAAAGGAGCATGTGGGGCTTATCGCTAAAAATGGAACCGGAAAAACCACGCTGCTCAGTATCATTGCAGGAAAGGAAGGATATGACGGAGGAAAAATCGTGATGAGGAACGGACTGCGGGTGGGCTATCTGGAGCAGACACCTACGTATGAGCCTTTGCTTACCATCCGTGATGCATGCCTCGGACACGACGATGACCTCAAGACCAAGCAAATCCTCACAAAACTGAAGATGACCGACTACGACATGCCCTTCGGACAGATGTCGGGGGGCATGATCAAGAGGGTGGCGCTGGCGCAAGTGCTTGAGCAGGATCCCGACCTCATCATCCTTGATGAGCCCACCAACCACCTTGACCTCGAGATGATAGAATGGCTGGAGAAATATCTGGCAAACACCACCAAAAGCATTCTCATGGTCACCCATGACCGCTATTTCCTCGATCGGGTCTGCAACTCCATCATCGAGATGGATGACTCCACCATCTACTCCTACGATGGCAATTATTCCTATTATTTGAAGAAACGGCAGGAAAGGATTGACAACCTCAATGACGAAATAACAAGAGCCAACAACCTCTACCGCACCGAGCTGGAGTGGATGCGCCGCATGCCACAGGCACGAGGACATAAGGCCAAATACCGTCAGGATGCTTTCTACGAGCTGGAGAAGGTGGCGCGCCAGCGTATCACCAATGAGCAGGTGGACATTCAAACGTCGGCCTCCTATATCGGATCCAAGATCTTTGAGGCATACGATCTTTGCAAGGCATTTGGCGACAAGGTCATCCTCAAGGATTTCAACTATATCTTCTCCCGTTATGAGAAAATGGGTATAGTTGGCAACAACGGAGCAGGAAAAACCACTTTTATCAAGCTTCTGCTTGGCGAGATACCGCTCGACAAAGGTAAGATTTCCATTGGAAAGACGGTCCGTTTCGGCTATTACTCGCAAGAAGGCATCCAATTCCGCGATAATCAGAAGGTGATAGATGCCGTTAGGGATATTGCGGAATATGTGGATCTCGGAAACGGTCAGCGCCTCTCTGCGTCGCAGTTCCTCCAGAATTTCCTTTTTTCGCCAAAAGAACAATACAACTACATTGAAAAGTTGAGTGGTGGAGAACGTCGGCGACTATACCTCTGTACTGTGCTCATGACCTCACCCAACTTTTTGATTCTCGATGAGCCTACCAACGACCTGGACATCATCACCCTCCAGATTCTTGAAGATTATCTGCGCAGTTTCAAAGGATGCGTCATCGTGGTTAGCCACGACCGCTATTTCATGGACAAGGTGGTGGACCATGTGCTCGTCTTCCACGGCGATGGACAAGTGCAGGACTTTCCTGGCAATTACACTCAATACAGGGAATGGAAACGGGAACGCGACGAACAGCAGAAAGCAACGAAAGGCGAGACCGATAAGTCGAGGCAGAATGCCTACAGGGAGGAGAACCAGTCGAACCGCAAACGGCGGCTGACATTCAAGGAAAAACAGGAGTACCAAACCTTGGAGACCGAAATTGACCGTCTGGAAACAGAAAAAGCCTCTTTGGAGGAGGCTTTGAGCTCTGGTTTGCTTTCCTCCGATGAAATTGTGGAGAAGTCCAAGCTTCTCAACACCGTCAACAGTGAGCTTGACGCCAAGTCTGACCGATGGCTTGAACTCTCTGAAATCGCGGATAATTAAGCCGTGCGAATCGAATCCTTGTCCTGATGGCTTAGATTGTTCTAAAAGCATGAGAAAAGGATTGGACACAATAAGAATGATAAAACTCAAAACTTCAGAACCAAACGATATGATTATAAAAACTGCAAAATTTGTCTGCTCAAGTCCCCGTGCCGACATGTGTCCGAAAACCACGGAGCCTGAATATGCATTCATCGGCCGGTCTAATGTGGGAAAATCGAGCCTGATCAACATGCTCACGCGTCACAACAAGCTGGCCATGACGTCATCCACGCCTGGAAAAACCATGCTCGTCAACCACTTCATCATTAATGATGAATGGTACATAGTCGATCTTCCGGGCTATGGATTTGCACAAAGGGGAAAAAGAGAGATGGATAAGCTGAAAAACCTGATTGAACATTATGTGCTGGAACGCGAGCAGCTCACATGCCTGTTCGTGTTGATTGACATCCGCCATGAACCGCAGAAGAAAGACTTGGAATTCATCAACTTCCTTGGAGAAAATGGTGTGCCGTTCGCCTTAGTCTTCACTAAAGCCGACAAAATCGGAAAGCAGAAAGTGAATGCACAGGTGAATGCTTACTTGAAGCAACTCAAGGACCAGTGGGAAGAACTTCCGCCGCATTTCATCACAAGTGCGGAGACAGGCCTGGGACGTGACGATATCTTGAATTATATAGAGTCGGTCAACAAATCCTTGGAAGAACAGCCAGAGTAGGGAAGTGCCTGCGGATTCTGGATTTTCAAGAAAGAATTTTGAAACAAACCTAATATTAACCCTTAAATCAATTGAACCTTATGATCTCTACAACATTGATTGTTATTCTTGTTCTCGCGTTTATCGTGATTCTCATTGTGGGCTATATCATTGCCACACAGCGAAAGCTGGTTTCGCTCGACGAGTTCTGTAAGAATGCCATGAGCCAGATTTCAGTTCAGCTCAATTCCCGTTGGGATGCCGTGCAGAACCTTGCCAAGCTGGCGGCGCAATATGCCAAGCATGAGTCAGAAACCATCACCAACGTCATTCAGCAAAGGAGAATGGGGCAGGTGACCACCGCACAGCAGGCCAACGAGCAGCAGGATGCCATCTCAAGTGTGATGGGACGGCTCATTGCCATCGGAGAGGCTTATCCGGAGCTCAAGGCCGACGGACTCTTCCGCGAAACGATGGACGGGGTGCGCGCCTACGAAGAGAAGGTGAGGATGAGCCGTATGGTTTACAACGACACCGCCACCAAATATAACCGGCTTATCCGTCAGTTCCCATCCTCTATCGTGGCATCCATGCTGAACTACAACACGCAGAAAGATTATCTGCAAGTGGACGACCAGAAGAAAACCAATTATCCTGACCTCGACGATGTGTTCAAGAAGTAAATTGCTGACAGCTGCCCTTCTCTGGATGGTTGGCATAATCAGCCTTTGGGCGCAGTCCTATCTCAACAAACTCAATGTGGATGTGGAGTTGCAGGAGAATGGCGACGCCATCATCACCGAAACCCGCCGGATGGATATCGACACCGATGGGTCGGAGCTCTATATCGTCATCGGAAACCTTAACGGAAGCAAGGTGACTGACTTCTCTGTCAGCGATGAGAGCGGCAAGGAATATGTGAATGTGGGCGATTGGAATTCCAGCCTATCCAGAACGGAAAAAACTGAAAAATGCGGAATCATCCGCAAATCCGATGGCTATGAGCTTTGTTGGGGACTCGGAAGGGAGGGCGAACGGAGCTACACTGCCCAATACCGGGTTACCGACTTGGTCAGGGCATACAATGACTACGATGGATTCAATTATATGTTCGTCACCCGCAACATGAATCCTTCGCCCGAGCAGGCCACCATCACCATCAAGGCTCCCAACGGTGAGCTCTTTGAGGAAGAGAAAGTGAGAATGTGGAGTTTTGGATATGAAGGAGAAATCAACCTCGAGGCAGGAGAGGTCGTGGCGAGAACTAACACTTCCTTGGATACCGACAATTCCATGATTGTCATGCTCCAGTTGGAGAAAGGGGTGGTCAATCCACAGATAAAGGTGGACGCCCCGTTCGAAACGTTGAAAGACAAGGCGTTCGAAGGAAGTGACTATGGCACCGAGGATAAAAGTTTTATCCAGACGCTGAAAGATGAGCCATCCATGCTCATCCCCATAGCCATCCTTTTCCTGCCGATTCTGCTTATTCTGTATTCCTACAATAGGATTAGAAAACTCAAGAAGGATGCGAAGAAGAACCTGCTCTGGTATCGCGACCCGCCTTACGACGGCAACTTGCAGAAGGCAAATGCAGTGCTCAATGCCTGCAAGTATGGGAAGAAGAACTACCGCAATGTGGTCAGCGCTTCTGTGCTCCGCCTTATCCGAATTGGGGCCTTGGGAGTGGAGGAACACTACATTGAGCCTACGGGATTGTCAAAAATGCTGGGCAGACAGGGGGAGACAAAAAAATGTATCGTCATTCATCCCCTTGTGCAGAATGACCAGGCGACCAACACCCGGATGCTGAAGATGCTCTATGAACTGTTCGTTGATGCCGCAGGCAGCGATGGCATACTCCAGCCCAAGGAATTCAAGCATTTCATCAAGCGAAACACTGACCGTCTCATCGACTTTATGAAAGAGGTGAAATACAAGATGTCCGTCAAGGATTGCCGCAAGGATATGGAGCGGGTGAGGCAGGTGTTCGGACTGAAGAAATATCTGGAGGACTTCACCTTGGCCAACGAACGAAGTATGTCGGAGGTATCGCTCTGGGGAGAATACCTCGTCTATGCTGAACTCTTTGGATGCGCCGACAAAATCAGGGAGGAGATGTTTAAACTCAACCCTGAATTCCTCAAGATGGACAAGATGTATGAGGCGCTCTTCAACAACGATGTCGTGCCTGAAACACTATTGATTGCTGCATACGGTGCAAGGTCGGCCGAACGGGCAATATCGCGCCAGGAGATGCGGTCCAGCGGATTTGGTGGATCCTCATCCATCGGCGGAGGTGGCGGATTCTCTGGTGGTGGCTCGGGAGGAGGCATCCGATGACTTTTTTCTGTCAAAAAAGCAAAGTTTACATGCCGTGAGCTTTGCTTTTTTGCTGTTTTTGCTGATGTGACACATTCTTTTGCAAAAAAAGCTTAATAATATTGCGCTTTTCCGAAAATTATTCATATCTTTGCAGAAGTTTTAAGGACTAAGCGTTTTTTGGACATAAAATCATAAGCCAAAAAACAAAACAACCCAAACATTACAAACAGTTTTTCAAGTAATAGGAATATGCACGAAGTGGCATCGTTCCTCCATGTACCTGAAATGCGTCATTGATATGTGATGCTGTAATTAGGTGGAATAACCCTTATATTTTTATGCAATATACAAAGGAACAATTAAGTGGCATGAGCGTGGACGAACTGCGCAATATTGCTGAGGAACTTGGCATCAAATCTGCCAAGCTTGAACAGATGGATCTCGTTTATGAAATCCTCGACAAGTCTGCCATTGTCTCTGCGGCGGACAAGGCTGCCAAGCAGACTACGGCTGCCACTCGCAAACGCACAAGAATCAAGACGGTGGACAGAGTCTATACCGCCAATCAGGATAAAGCGAAGAAAGTTGACAAGACTATGAAAGTCAGTGTTGACGACTCCCTCTTTGCATCACTTTCCGACGATGAGAAGAAAATGATGGTGGAGGCTCAGCAGGATGAGAAAGGCAAGGAGACAGCCAACGCACAGGAAACGGTTGCTGAGGCACCGAAAGCCGCTAATGAGGAGGCTCCGAAAAAGCGGACAAGGAAAACCAAGAAAACAGAGGAGAAAACAGAGGATATGAATACGGAAAAGAAAGAGGAGAATCCGGCAGAAGCTCCGGAACCTAAAAAACGGACAAGAAAGAAAGCGGAAGTCAAAACGGAGACACAGCCAGAACCGGAAGTGAAGGCTGAAACTGATGCTCCGGCAGAAGATTTCATTGTGATGGAAATGACGGATGCTGATGGAGAGGTGGAAAGTCCTGCCACACAGGAAGTTCAAGCTGTAGAGCCAAAGCAGGATGCAGCACCTGAGACCGCAGATGCGCCTCAAGCTCCAGTGAATGAAGCGCCTATAGCATCGAAGAACAATGAAGGCACTCCTTCGGGGGTGAGAACCCTTCAGGATGTTCCCCTGGAGAACGGATCCGACTTTGTCATTATCGAGGATATCCCAGCAGAGGAATATGTGGTGGGCAGGAACATCATGGAAATGATGAAGGGCTATTCGCCGAAGCAACAGCCTGCACAACCTAACCAAAGGAACATCATGCAACCAGAACCGGTTGTGATGCAGAAGGAGAAGGCCTATGATTTTGCAGATCTCCTCACCGTTTGCGGTGTGTTGGAGGTGGTTGACAACTATGGATTCCTCCGCTCCGCTGACTATAACTACCTGGTTTCACCAGACGATGTGTATGTCACTCAGTCGCAGGTGAAGCAGTACGGACTCAAAACCGGCGATGTGGTGGAGGGTGCCATCCGGCCGCCGAGAGAAGGCGAGAAGTTCTTCACCCTCATCAATGTGAAGCGCATCAACGGATGCAATCCGAGTGTCATCCGCGACCGTGTGGCGTTTGAATACCTCACACCGCTCTTCCCTGATGAGAAATTCAACCTCTGTTCGGGCGACTCACGAGATACCACATCATCTCGAATCGTTGACCTTTTCTCGCCAATCGGAAAAGGACAGCGTGCACTCATCGTGGCACAGCCAAAGACGGGTAAGACCCTCTTGATGAAGGATATCGCCAACTCTATCGCACGCAATCATCCAGACGCCTACCTCATGATGCTTCTCATCGATGAGCGTCCGGAGGAGGTGACCGACATGGCGCGTACCGTCAATGCAGAGGTCATCGCATCCACCTTCGACGCACCGGCAGAGAACCATGTGAAGATTGCCGGAATCGTGCTTGAAAAGGCAAAACGAATGGTGGAATGCGGGCATGATGTTGTCATCTTCCTCGATTCCATCACCCGTCTCGCCCGCGCTTACAACACTGTGAGCCCGGCATCTGGAAAAGTGCTTTCGGGTGGTGTTGACGCCAATGCCCTCCAGAAACCGAAAAGGTTCTTCGGTGCGGCACGTAATATTGAGAATGGAGGCTCGCTCACCATTATCGCAACAGCGCTTATCGACACTGGCTCAAAGATGGACGAGGTGATTTTCGAGGAATTCAAGGGAACAGGAAACATGGAGTTGCAGCTCGACCGCACATTGTCCAACAAGCGCGTGTTCCCGGCTGTCAACCTCATTGCTTCTTCCACTCGCCGCGACGATCTCCTGCAGGATTCCACCACACTCCGCCGCATGTGGGTGCTGCGTAAGCATATTTCTGATATGACGTCACTCGAAGCCATGGAGTTCATGATTCAGCAGATGAGCAACACCAAGAATAACGATGAGTTCCTGCTCTCAATGAATGGATAAGAAAATCAATGGTATAATATAAGAAAAGAGGATGCATTTGCATCCTCTTTTTTGTATGTCAGCAAAATCTCGCAAACAGGGGCTCTCAAGATTATTCTTCACTGTAGGTCCGGTCGAAAGCTTTCTCAAATGCCGATCCCAGTTCCTCAATGGCTTTCGACACTTTCTCGCCCCATTCGCTTGAGGTTTCATCCTCATTTGAATATTGGCGCTCGATGTAATCCAGCACGCCTTCCATCTCGGTTGCTTTGGTCAGTACCTCATTGAAGGTGGTGATCTCGTTCAAGATGCCAGTGTAGTCTTCAAGAATCTTAAGTACACGTTCTTCCCGGTCCTCAATCTGTTTGTAAGGTTCCAGAAACTCGTCAACTGCGTCTTGGTCCCACATCGGACCACCACTTGGCATATCATCCTCATCGGGTTCTATCTCCAGCCGCTCCTCTGCCTTTTCCCTGGAATCAAGATAGGCATTGAAAGCGGTCTCAAAACGTGCCATGTCTGCATCCTTTGGCTCATACTCCGGATAGGCCACGTTCAGCTCCTGCACTTTTCCCTTCAGTTCCTGCTCCAAGGCATGAAATTCATCTTCGTTTGCCGCTGCCGACATCTTCTGGGCATATTGCTCGAATATGCTGATCAGTTCGTCAATCGGACTGATGACCAGCAGATGTGCTTCTTCGGTGGAATAATGGGGCAGATTGCCGGATTTGCTTATGTCTCGTATGTTGCATTGCCAATGCAACATGGTGGAATTAAAGGACAAATTACCAGCATTGCCCATAGGAATTGCCAGACAGAATGCACAGAGAAGCAATGCCGGCAGTTTCAGATTATTTATCATTTTCATTTCTTTCTTTTCTGCAAAAGTACAAATAAGCATTGACAGCGCAAAACAATCTATGCTGTTTTTCTGCATTTTCGTATAATTAGAATGTCAGAGCTGATGCAGGAAAAAGCCCGGAACCTACTGGCACCGGGCTAAGAGTGGTTTTATATAAAAGAGGATGAGACATTGCTGCCAAAGCAAACCTTCTGGATTTAGTCTGCTTCACTTTTTTACTGGGCTGTGAAATAATTCACGCTGGTGCTGCCATTCTTGAAGAACTTAGCTTCCGTAGTTCCTTTGGCGCTGCTGCCGAGGTATAGTCCTTGGAATGCCGTAGTGGCATCCGTCGGAGCAGTGGTGGAGTAGGTGAGGTAGTATTTGCTGCCTTTCACCATTCCCTTGGCTGTGATGAGCGACATGGTGCTGTTGATAGATGTTGGGAACTTGTAGGTCACCAGGTTGTTGCCGCTTGCATCAGCCAGTGTGTAGTAGTAGGAGGTGTTGTAGCTCATCGTGTTGGTGTTGAGGTAATATCCTTGTGCAGCACCGGATATGGAGCTGGAACTGCCACCTCCCTGAGCTCCTCCTGCACTCAGGCCAATGCCAGTGCCGGTGATTTGGATGTAGCTGTTGTTGTCGCAGTCAAATCCTTCTTCCGGACTGCCTTTGCTCGTATAGGTGAGCACGGCTCCGTTGCCTATGGTGATGGCGCCGCTGCGGCCATAGTTGGAGTCAATGGCGTCGTTGCCCGTTGACCAGCATACCGTCACACCGCCGTTGAAAATGATGGCGGATGCAGTGTTGATGCAGTCGTCATAGCATTTGAAATAATGCTTGCCACCTTGGATGTCGATGTTTCCTTGCTTGGTCTCCAAACCTTCTGCACCATCGGTAGAGGTGCTGTAGGTGCTTTCACCACCGTAAATGGTTGCTGTGCCTTGAACTTTCACTGCTTTGGCGGAAGAACCGCCACTGCTTTGACCGCCAGGACCCATGCCGCCCCAGCCACCGCCGCCGCTGGAACTGCTGCCCAAGCTGCTGCCGGTGGTGGTTACAGAGAACAATGGGCCGCTGCCATCGCTCAAACCCTGAGTGAATGTGCCGCCGCTCTTGATGCCTTTACCGCCGGTTCCGCTCGCCTTCAAGGTGATGGTTCCGCCGTTCAGCTTCACGCTGGCGTCTGCTTTGATGCACTTGGCAGTGTAGTTGTCGCTGCTGCCCTGCACGCCTGCTCCAGTGTTGGTGATGGTCAGGGTGCCGCCGTTGGTCGTCACATTTGTGGCGCTGATGCCACGACCGGCCTGGCCACTGGAGTTGATGGTCAGTATGCCGTTGTTCTGAATGAAATCCACACATTTGATGCCCGTGCTGTAGGAGGCGTCGGTGCCATTCAGCAACATCTCTCCGCTTGGAGTCAGCGTGATGTTGCCGCCATCTATGGTGACGGTGGATTTCGATTTGATGCTTTTGCTCATCTTGCCGCTGTTGCTCACCTTTACCGTGCCGCCGGTGATGGTCAAGGCGCCATCTGACTTCAAGCCGATGGCGTTGTAGCCTTCACCGCTCTCTTCTGTCACATCGGTGCTGCCGCTGTATGTGTTCGTCACGTTCGACAGGGAGTAGGTGCGGACTGTGCCACTGGTGGAGTAGCTGTTGCTGATGCTGTAGTAAACATCGGTGCCCGATGTAGGGGCGCTGAAGGTGCTGCTGCGCATCGTGTAGGTGGTTCCGCGGCTGTTGTAGTCATCGCCTTTGATGTAGTAGCTCACGCTTGTGTCTGCGTTCTTGAAGTCATAATAGTAGAAAGTCAGGGTGGAGTAGCCTGAAGATTTGGTCACCGTGCTGGTCAAAGAGGCTATCATTGTGCCGTTGCTGTTGTAGAGCACGGGATTCTTCCATGCGGTGGAACCACCACCTCCAGGACCGAAACCACCACCTCCGGTTGGAAGACTGATATATACTTTGTAGGAACTGGTTGAGGTTTCTTCACTGCTGCCACTCAGTTCCACTGTGCCGCCACTTCCGTTGGCTATGATGGTCACATTGGTGGTGGCATTGCTCTCACTGATGTTGATTGCTCCTTCAGCACTCATGCCTTTCCCGCCTTCGCCGCTGTTGGTGATGTTCACCGTTCCCCCGGTGATGTTGATGTCACCGTCGGCTTTAAGGCTGGTTGGATAGCTGATATCGGTGTCTGTTGTGGTGATTTTTCCCGTCTGAGTCACGGTCGCGCTGCCACCTTGGATGTTGATGTCCTTGTCGGCCTTGATGCCTTTCACCGCATCACCGCTTACGGTCACATCCACGGTTCCGTCAATCAAGGTGAAGCAGCCGGTGTCTTCTGCGTCTGTTCCATCGCTTTCGTACGACACCTGGATACCGTCATCGACAACATTGCTCACCGTCAGGCTGCCGCTCTCAATTGTCATGTACTGATTGCAGTTCACGCCGTCTTTCGCTGCTCCGGTCACGTTCACAGTGCAGTTTTTCATCTCTATGTATTCCTTGCTCCAGATGGCGCACGCGGCGAGGCTTTTCACGTTCAGCACGCCTTTGCCCTTCAGCTCGGTGTGCCCTTTGCATACGAAACAGCCTTTGTCGGCATTGCCACTGCCGTCGGTCAGCGTGTTCTCCGTGTCTTTCTTCACGCTCACACTGATGCGCTTGCCGTTCTGGATATTGATGGCGGCGCCGCTTGGGTTGGTTAGTGTCAGGCCGTCGAGCTCCACGCTTGCCTTATAGCTGCCGGTCATATAGAATTGTCCGTCAGAGCATGAGCCCGACAGATGGTAGGTGATTTCACCGCAGGTGTCATCACCCACGTTCGACAACTGATTCACCACCACATGACCGCTCTCTTCCGTTGCATCCACATATTGAGCAATGTTGCCTGCTATATAGATTGTGGCTGATCCACCATTGTATGCCACGTCAACCTGATTGTCGGTCACCGTGCTGAAATCCACATACATTTTTGTCAATTCGCTCAGCGTGAATGCTTTATCCATGATGGTCAGCGTCTTGCCGTCGGTGTACCACATGTCGGCGGCCTGAGCGGCAGGAAACTGATAAACCACGTTGTCTTTCTTCACGTTCAGGGTTTGAGCTGAAGCGTTCAATCCCAGCAGGATGAAGGCCAGCAGAATTATTCTTTGTTTCATCTTACTGTGATTTTAAGAGTTTCCGACTTGCTTTTCAAAATATACACACCTTGTTCCAATGATGCCTTGGCTTTGGCTGAATCGGCGAACTTACCGAGTGAGATGCCTGTCAACGTGAATACTTCCACTTCGCCCGTTGTGCCTTCAGCTTCTGCCATAGTGATTCCGCTGGCAGTGCTTTCATCACTCAATGAGAAGTACATCTTTGCCAAAGAAGTCAGGGTGAAGGTCTTGCTTCCGTCGCCATTGACCGCCACGAGGTTGCCATCTTCTGTCACGGTCATCTCAAGCGACTCCACTCCCAGCGAAGTAACCGTGCCGTCGGAGCCGACAAAGGTGAGGTAAGGAAACTCACCGTCAGCTTTCATGATGGAGACAAAAGTCAATCCTAAAAGAATTAAACACAATCTTTTCATAAAATGTCTCGTTTGATGAATAGTTAATAGTTATATTTAGTAATGATAAAAAAATAAGTTGCCCCAGTTTGTTCATATTTTGGAGATGTTTTTGTTCGTTTTCGAAGGAGTGATGCGGGCATCATGACTGAGGGAACGGGCAAAAACAGCCCGAAAGATGAAAGGATTACAAACGATCTGGACATATCAAAATGAGGCATGTTATTTTTTTATCGTTACTTAGTTAAGTTTCGGCTAAATAAAGGAAATGGGGATGATTTTAGCTAAATAGAATATTTTCTTTCTTTATGCCTGTAAAATGATGAATATTTATGCATCCCACACGTCTTATTCAGTATAAATAACGTGCAAATATACAGATTTATTTTTGTATATTTGTTTATTTTGGTTGAATTTAAGTCTTTTTATGAAATAATTTTGAAATAAAGTGTAATTATTCGAATAAATATGCAGATAATATACAGTGTTTTGTGCATATAAAAAAACATCCGAACAGCACTCTGTACGGATGTTTTAAGGTGTTTGATATTGTTGATCAATAGGTTTTCTTCCATTTTCGGAGTTCCGACTTGTCCCAGGAAGCCATCCAAGGAATACGGATGGTGCCGGTGTGGCGGTTGATTTTCAATGGGAGCCAGATATAGCGGCTGTCGGCCAGGTCTTTCTTTTTCCACATGTCGAAGCATGCGATGAATTTCCCCTTTTTCGCATTCACGGGAATCACGAAGGTGCTCTGTCCGTAGAATGTTTTGTCGGCATCCAGGCCAACGCATGGGTTGCCAAGCACCGTCCATTCACCCATGATGCTGTCGGCCACGGCCAGCTCTGCCTCATTCGGATCCCAACCCGTGCAGCCGGAAGACAGCATGTAGTACTTACCTTTATACTTGAACACGGCCGGTGCTTCACGGGCCTTGTCAATGAAACGGCGGACGTAGGTGCCTTCTGGGCGGAGATAATCGTCAGTCAGCTTGTTGATGTGAAGGGTCTGGTTGTTCTCTGATGAACAGAATTGGTAGCAGGTGCCGTCATCGTCCACGAACAGGGTCTGGTCGCGGCTCATAGAGTCGTTCGGACGGAATGAGCCAAGATAAGTGAACGGACCTGTTGGGCTGTCGCTCACTGCAACTCCAGCCGCAGCCTTACTGTAGTCGGCACTCTCAGCATGAACCCACATCACGAACTTGCCGGTTTTTGCATTGTAAACCACCTTCGGACGCTCAATTACTTTAGAAGGATGCAGGTCGCTCTCTGGATTGTCGGGCTCAGACTTCAACACCACACCCTCAAAATGCCAGTTCAGAAGGTCTTTGGAGCTGTAGCAACTCACACCGCTCACGTCGGTGCGGTAGCATTCCCATGTGGCCCAGGAAGGCAGGACCGTCTTGCCCACTTTGTACTCACCATACCAATAGTAGGTGTTTTTGTATTTCATGATACCGCCACCATGGGCGTTGATGGGGTTGCCGTCGGTGTCGTACCACACGCCCTGAGGCTTGAAGAAGTAATTACGGCCTTGGGCTATGGCGCTGAGCGACAGCATCGCCATGACTGCTACTGCTAAAATCCGTTTTGTCATTCTACTTTTGTTTCTTGGGTGAGTTATTGATTATTCTGTCTCTGGTAAATTGGTCATCTTACGACCACTTTCCTCGTCTTGCCATTTTCTTTCAGAATATAGACTCCAGAAGGAAGGCTTGCTTCATTCACGGAAGCGCCTTTCTGAAGCAATATGCCACCGAGGGTGTAAAGCGCTGCATCGCCTGAAAGTCCGTCTGCACTCACGCCAGTGATGGCGTCTGCCACCAACGTCACGTGTATCAGGTTGCTCCATGCGGAGGCGCCTTCCTTGCTCACGGCTTTCACTCGATAGTTGTATTCGGTGCCCGTCAGTTGGTTGAGGGTGTATTCCGTGTCTTCTATACCTTCAAAATAGGTGGAACGGATGGCTCGTGCCCTGCGGGCTGGAGCGCCAGAGGAAACGACGGCGAGTATGCTCTCTGCATCGAATGCTCCCTCGCTGATCACCAATCGGCCAAGATAGGCGCGGGTAGGGCTGGTGGTCTCAATCCTCACTTTAGGACTGGTTGAGTTGACTGCCAGCGTGACGACAGCGTATTTTCCCTGAACTTTAACTGTTTCAGAAGCATTGCCGCAGCTCACTTTGAACGTTGGTGTGTCGGATGTGCCGTAAGGAGTGGCTTCCAGATAGATGGTCAGCTTGTCGGCACTGACATTGCTCAATGCAGGAGTGGTCAGTGAGCCTGTAGCTTTTGAAGAGCCGAACTTCAATCCATAGCTGCCGCCGCTGAACAGCTTGCTGCCTTCACAGCCTTTGGTGGTCAGATAGTCGTTGAGGGTGGAGGCGATGTCTGTGCTGGAGTTCACCGAGTTGCTCTTGAAGTCATTCACGAAATTCTCATTCAGCAAGATGCTCACCTCGGCCTCGTAGGTCTCCTGAAGTTCCAGCGTGTAGCTCTCAGCGCCTTCCACGGCATTCCAGCTGGCGATAAAACTATCGGCTCCAATGCTTTGGGCTTCATTGGCCACAGGGGTGTCCAACAGCTTGCCGCCGTTGAACTTGAAGGATATCAGACCGTCTTTCTCCACAATGTCCTCTATCGGACGGCTCAGCAGTTTCTTGCCGTTGCTGTTGTTTGAGTACAGTGTGGCGGCTGGAGTGGAAGTGTCGGTCAGGCTCGTGTTCGTCTTGCTGCCAGGATAGGGGTCGCCTGTCAGGTCGGGAATGTCATATATCTCTCCGTCGTATTCCACTTCAGTCGTGAATTCGTCGTCGGCTGGAATGATCGTGCAGCGGGGATGTCCTTCTTTGGCGTTCACGCCGTTTGATTCCCAAACACTCTCATTGTAATCCACGTGCATCACGAGCATGCCGTGACCTTCGGCATATTGGTTCCATGATTTCTGCTGGATGTTGAACAGAACGTAGTATTCGTTCTTGTTGCCATCGTTGTAGATGATGTAGCTATCGTCGGAATCGGTGATGGCTTTCATCCCGTCCACGTTGCAACCTTCATCGAGCACGGTCGGCTCAATCCAGCCACAGTAGAATTTCTCGTAGGCGGTGTAGGCGCATGGCACATTGCCGTTGTAGCCGTCTGGGCCGTTATAGCAGCCATAGTCCATCAGCGACCAGCTGTCCATTCCGAAATTCATGCCATCCTCTTCGTCTGTGTCATAGAGGTCGGGAAGACCGAGGCAGTGGCTGAACTCATGGCAGGCGGTGCCGATGCCGTCCATACGGCTGCCCGATGTGCCGGCAAGCTCATTGCTGCAAGCGTAGGTGTTGATGGTGACGTTGTCCAGTCTTAAACTCTTTCCGTAGTCGGAGGAGGTAAGTTCCCATTCGTGAGGCCAGATGGTTGAGGAAGGAGCTTGTGATGACTCGCCATAACCGGCATAGACCACATAGACTTGATCTACTTCGCCGTCGCCGTCCCAGTCATAGTCTTTGAAATTGACGTCGCCGTTTGCTAAACGGCAGGCTTCAGCAATCATCTCGCCAGGGCGCATGTCTTCATCATCGGAGTTGTTTTCACCATAGTACGACATGTCATTGCTCAGGTTATATGGACCTACAATATCGAAGTCAATCGTCAGCTGTCCGTTGCTCTGGTCTGTGAAATAGTCGCGAACGGAGCCGATATGCCTGTTCTTGTTGTAGCCAACTTTGTTGAACATCTCGTCGAAGTCAGCATTCGCAGTCGATGACTTTATTGTCTTGTTGGCGAAATTCACCAAGATCACCAGTCCTTTCTTGGTTGTGGTGGAGGTGGCGCCCACACGTGACTTCACCGATTCCGACTCCTGCATCGCGCGGAATTTGTTGTGGCGGGCCATACGGTGCTGGTTGCGGCTTGCCTTGCGGATGTTCCATAGGCGGCTCACACCGCTGCGGGTCAGAGAACCGCTGAAGCGGAGGTGGCTCTGCTCGCTCACACCGCGCATCGCTGCGTCGTGGGCCAGAATGCCGCTCGACATGAGACGGCCGTTTTCCACCTTGCCGTACATATAGCCGTTGGAAGTGTTCACGATCGGATGACCGTCTGCGGTCTCCAGATAGTGGAAGGATTCGTCGCCACGGAGGCGGATTTTCAATGTGCTGCCATCGCTTTGTACCACGGTGTGCACATTGCGGCGGGCAGGTACGGCCTGCATCACTGCAGTGATGGCACATAACGCCATCGTCAGTAAGAGTTTCTTCATTTGTGTTTGTTTAGTCTATAGTTGATTGTGTGAAATCTGTTGATGAATATGCCACGAGGCAAGATAATAGTCCTGAAAACAGTTTGCTATTCAAAGGCGGTCATATTGGCGGCGTCACGTACCGCCTGGATATGGTTTTTGGTGATGGTGGCGGTGGTGATGTTCAGGATGTGCTCTATCCGGGTCACGTTCAGAATCTCCACGTCGTTGTCGAGCATACGGTAGGTGCCGTCGCCAGGAACCCAGATCACCACGCTTTTCAGCGTTCCCTTCAGTTTCGAGTCCTCATAGCGCTTGATGGGCTTGATGCCGTTGCGGATGAGGGCGCGACGGGCAAGTTGGTATTCCGTGCTGTCTTCCTTGCCTACCATGATCACCTCGCGGGCGGTCTTGTATTGCAAGTGGAATGAGCATTGCTCGGGATCGAAATACATGCCTTCGGTCACGAAGAAATCTTCGATGCAGCCCTCTTTGCACAAGTCCTCAGGAATGCCGCTGATCAGACCTTTCTCTTCATCGAGCAGCCAGATCTCATCACTGATCTGGAGTGCGTTCTCGATGTCGTGAGTGGAGAGAAGGATGGTCTTGTTCTTCGACTTGGCCAGGCGGTGGAGCATCAGCATCACCGACACCTTGCTTGGATAGTCGAGGAATGCGGTGGGCTCATCAAGCAGGATGACTGGGGTTTCCTGGGCGATGGACTTGGCAATCATCACTTTCTGGCGCTCACCGTCGCTCAGGTTGCCCATCTGGCGGTCCTTCAATTCGCTCACGCCCACCCATTGCATACATTTCTCAATGATGGCGTGGTCACTGTCTTTCAGCTGACCCCAGAATCCTGTGTATGGACTGCGCCCCATGGCCACCACGTCATAAACAGTCATGCCGCTCAGCTTTGTGTTGTCGGTCAGCACCACACTCACCACCTTCGAAAGCTCTTTAGGCTTGTAGTTGGCGAGAAGGATGTTTTGAATGATCACGTCACCGTGGATGGCGGGTTGAAGGCCGGCAAGAGTTTTCAGCAGCGTGGATTTTCCAGCACCGTTCGGACCAAGCAGGCATACGAAATCGCCTTCGTGGAGGGCGCCGTTGAGGTGGGCGCCGATAATCTTTTCCTCTTTCTTCGTGCTGTAGCCAGTGGAGAGGTCACGGATTTCTATGATGGTCTTTGTTTCCATAGGCGGAAGCATGCATTCATGCAATTTGCAAAGTTAGTGATTATTTCTGGGCTTTCAGGTGTTAAAGGGAAGTGATGCCAGAAAATGTTCTGATTTTGGCCAATAAATATGTCTATCGGGACAATACTGCCCACGTGTAGTAGGCCACGGCCATCAAGGTTAGGATAATGCCCTCACGGCGCGTGATGTAGTATTTTTTCTTGCCCCAGTAGCAGAAGAACCACAGCAAGGCGGCAGCACCCAACTGAATCCAGATGTTCTCTGGACGGGTCTGTCCCAACGACAAAGGTGCTATTGTGGACGACATGCCGAGCACAAGGAAGATGTTCAGGATGTTGCTGCCCACCACGTTGCCGAGGGCCATGTCGGTGTCGCCTTTGCGGGCGGCTATCAAAGATGTCACCAGTTCCGGTGCACTCGTGCCGGCGGCCACGATGGTCAGGGCTATTACCGATTGGCTCACACCAAGCATTCCGGCAATGCCGCTCGCGCCGTCCACCAGCCAGTCGCCACCGAACACCAGGCAGGCGAGACCCAACAGGAAAAGGCAGATGGCTTTCCATACAGCCATTTCTTTGGGGGCGGACTCTTCACCTTGGGCAGCCTCTTCCGCGCTTCCTTTCTTGCCTAAATAGATGGAGTAGAGGATGAAAGCAATGAAACACACCAACAGGATGATGCCTTCAAAGCGAGAGATACGCGCGTCATTTAGGATGGTCATTCCCACCAGCATTCCACCAGCCAACACGCAGATGGGCACATCGACATATACATTCCGTTTGGTACAAAAAACCGGTGCCATGATGGCAGTCAATCCCATGATGGCCAAAGCATTGAAAATATTGCTGCCCACCACGTTGCCGATTGCGATTTCTGTCTTGCCTTCAAGGGCGGATATCAGGCTGACCACTAACTCAGGCGCGCTCGTGCCTGCTGCAACGATGGTCAAACCAATCACCAACGAGGAGATGTTGAAACGGCGGGCGATGCTCGACGCTCCGTCGGTCAGCCAGTCGGCTCCTTTCACAATCAGCACCAGGCCCACAACGAAAAAGGCGGCGAATTTCAATCCTTCCATATAATTATATGTGTTTTTTTGATAAGTTGACGTTCTATCTATTCATGTCTCAATAGCCTCCACAATCGAAGGCAAACCAATACAAATTGCAAATTTATAACTTTTTTTTCAATAATCCTAATCCGCATTCGCCATTGTCATCATTATTTATTTTGATATATCTGGCATTATGATAGCGAATCGGAAAAAAAAATATCAAATATTTTTGTTTGTATGCCTTCTTTTATTAAATTTGCAAAAAACTATATATTATTCTAAAAGTTATAAGCTATGAGAAAAATTAAGGTTTTAGTTGCAATCCTTGCTTTTGTTCTGGGGGCAAATTATGCATCTGCACAGGACAAAAACATGTTTAACCACCTCTCGGCAGGTATCTCTCTCGGTGTGCTCGATGGTATCGGATTTGAGGTGGCTGCTCCTATCGGTAATTATGTGAACGCCAGAACCGGTCTTTCTTTCCTACCGGGAATTTCTTATAAGGACGACGTGAAATATATGGACGGAGGCGTCAAGAAAGAAGTGGAAGTGGAAGGAAAAATCGGTACTTCTCCTGATTGGAAACTCCTCTTTGATATTCATCCGTTCAAGTCCAGTTCCTTCCGCTTTACAGTGGGAGCTTTCGTCGGAAAGAGCGAGATGGTGAAGGGCTACAACACAGAGCCTGTGGATGACTATGCCAATTCGTACATCAAGATTGACGACAGCCACCGCGTGGGATTCGATGAGAACGGTTTCACTAAAGCACAAATTAAGGTGAAGAGCTTTAAACCATACGCCGGCATTGGTTTCGGACGTGCCATCAGCCGCAAGCATCCGTTGGTGTTCAACTTCGACATGGGTGTGATGTTCTGGGGTAAACCTGAGGTTTGGGGACGTGACTACAGCACCGGTGAGATGGGCAAAGTGAAGAAAGAGGACTTCGATGCAGAGGAGGCTGACGAGGCTTTCAAGTGGATCGAGAAGTTCCATGTGGCTCCAGTGCTCAGCATGCGACTGGTTTACAACATCTTCTAAATTTGTCTTCGGTCGGATGAAGACTGGTAGATGCTCTCATCTGTAATTCTATGCGGACGGTCGAACTCGACATTATGTAATTCTAAAAAAATAAAACTAAATTCTAAACAATATTTAACCATTAAAAACTTGAAACAATGAAAAAGTATCTATTTTTTGCCGGACTGGCATGTGTGGCTTTCGGGTTCGTTGGATGCGGTAGTGACGACGACGGTGGCAGCTCAAAAACTCCTATTACCCTCACTGAAGGTTCCACTGCTGAAGAGTCTGTGTTTGTGACACTTACCGATGGCGGTAAGGAAGAGTTCCTCAGCTATGTGGAAGAGGAAGAGAAAGAAGGGAAGGATGCCAAAGATGTCCTTACTACTCTTATTCCGAGAGAGGTTGATGCATCGTCAGACGGAAGAGTGATGGTTCGCTTGAACGATGAGGTTGTGACCGATGAAGGCAAGGGAACAAGTATGTCTTTCTCTGAGTTGGCTTCCCGCGAAATGCAAGTGAAGACCAGAGCATACGAACCACAGAGCAAGATGGATTTCGAATACCTCTATGGTCCTTATACTTATGAAAAGGGAACTTACACTATTCCTAACTACGGAACTATGAAGCTGGGTTCGTCTATGTCCACTTTCAACATCATGGGAAAAAAAGAATTTAAGATTCTCACGAAATACGTTCAGAAGTTGGCTAAGGCTGGCAACAACACCACTTATCTCTGCCGCACATGGGGCGTGAAGAAGGTGAATGTGGAAGCCACCGTTCCTAACTCTAAGACCACTATCGGTAAGGAGTGGACTGGCTCTAACCTTTCTACTATTGTTACTGACCTTGTGAAGCAGGGATTGGATATGAGCGCAAGCGACCTCATGGCATTTGAGAAGCTCGGTTCCATCGACTTCATCACTTTCGGTCACAACAATCGCATCTCCATCGTGTTCTCCGGAACAGGAAAAGGTGTCTATGCTGGAACTTGGAGCTGGACCGACCTTGGAAAAGGCAAGCTCACTTATCAGTTTGATGACAACCGAGGCAACAAGATCATCCCGAACAAGGCTAATGACGTGAAGGTGAACTTCGACGAGAATGTTTATACGCTCGATATCAACACTTCTTACAACTACAATGGTGGAACTTATAAAGTACACGCCATCTTCACTTTGACACCGAAGAAATAAGAATCTGTTGCGCTGCAGAGCAGACAAAAATAAAAAAACGGATTGGGATAACCAATCCGTTTTTTTGATGCAGTTTGCCAATTAGGGAGTTCAGTTTGATGTTCTGAAAATCTGGCTTTAAACATAAAGTCTAATCCCCTGTCCTTTTGCCACGACGCAAGATGCGTCGTCCCCACTTAACCACCGCTGTC
>R25__coassemble_540_pt1 | contig 22432 bp, 12 predicted proteins | sample R25__metabat2_high_PE_055 | metagenome-assembled genome bin R25
TATAGCAATCCGAGAAGAAGATGCGGGTGTAAGGCATACCGGTGTAGATGGTGTCCTGATTGCCGATAATGCGGCAATTGAGCACGATGATCCTGTCGCCTTCGGTATGCCGCTGTCACCCGTCTGCCACGAGGTCATTCCGTAAGTTTTGACAAAGGTGCCTGTGGAGGAAACATTACCAACCCACTCTTCTACCGCCCATTCTTCGCCGATGTCGGTGGCGAGGCACTTCACGTAGTTAAGAGATGTGCAGCCATAGAACATCCGGTAGTACGCTCCATCAGCGACTTTCGCTGCTGGCAGGACGGAAGCCTTTTGAAGGCTGGTACATCCTTGGAACATATTTTGATAGACATATTGTTTGGTTGTTTGGTGGTTTGGTGGTTTGGTCGTCTTGTCTCCTAAACGACCAAACGACTAATCTCCCTAACGACGATGTTTCATTTAACAGCGACCTTCTTGCCGTTCTTCACATAGATGCCCTTGGGCAATTTACGATTTGCGGATTTTCGATTATCGATTTTGCGGCCAGTCAAGTCGTAGATGCTATTGTCGCTGTCGAGCGTTGACCGGTAGCTGCCCTCTTTGTCGCTGATGAGCGTCATTGTCTCGTCATTGAACACCGGACGAATGCACTGGCCGTCGAGGCGTCCGCCATATTCGTACCATCCCCAGTCGTCCCAGCCGAGGTAGTAGGCACCGCCATCACTCTCCGGATTGGTAGTGCGCGACCAGTAGGCTCCGCCGTCGAGCAGCATGTCGTCGATACGCCAGCTCGTGGTGGGCAGGAATATGGTGTTGCCGTTGGGGCCTGTCACCTCGTAGCCATTGACCTCCTGCAGGGTGGTCTGAGTCCACGTACATTGTTCCTTCAGCTCGTCCAGCTGCTGCTTGCTCGGCATACGCCACTGACTGCCCCAGTTGACGTAGGCAGCATCATCCTCCGGGTCAAGCTCATCCTTGCCGTCGGTGAAGCCGTCCTTGCCCCGGCTGCTGTCGGTGCAGTATTTGGTGAACCAGGTGTCTTGGCCAGCCACCTCTGCCCATTTGTAGTTCTCCCAGCTGAACAGATAGCCGTCGGAGGGGTCGCTGCCGTGTCCTTCTGTGTCGCCCCAGGCAAAGAAGAGACCAGTGTCGTGCGGGTTGCTGGCTCCCACATTGCACGTCGCCCACAGCGTGCCGCTGAGCAGGCCGAGGTCAACAAACTCCTTTTTCGTTTCTTGCAGCGTCTCAAGTTCAACCCTCGTGTAAATCACCGTGGTCGCTTCCGAATCATAAATGACGTTTGTGTCGTAGTGTCTGACGGTGGAGCCGTCAATAATGTTGTACCATACGTCGGTCACAGTTCTTGAATCGAGATGGGTGACAATGCATTTTTTCACATCGGCAAGATTTTCGATGTTTTCTGCCCTTGCAGCCGTTTGTACATCAAGCGCCGCTTTGAAGCCTTCGTCAATGTCATATAGATTTGAGTTGGTTTCGGACAAGACCGTTTTGCCCGCGTAGTACAGCGTTCCTACATACTGGGCGCTGCTCCAGTTCTTGTCCATTGCTGCGATAAGCTCGGGGTCAGAGCAGAGCGCCAGTCCGGTGGCCTCCGCATCAGCCTCTGTGCCGAAGAGCAGCGTGGCGTAGCTGCCGTCGGTCATGCCTTGCAGACCGCTGAGCAGGTTGGTAATGACATCCTCTTTTCGGCTCATATTGTCCGAAAACAGGTATTTAGTCATCGTCACGCCATCCACCACGACTTCACCAGCATAGACAGTGGATTTCTTAGTGATGTTTTCTGATGTTGTAATGGTAGAGACACTGTTTTGTCCCCACGTCGATAGGTGGGCTAATAAGGCAGCAAAGAGCAGCGTTGCCGTTCGTGCCGGGAATGATTTGTGATTTTGTTGCTTCATAATCGTTACGGTTTATATTAGTGATGACATGCTGTTTTATCGGTAAAGTTACGAAGAATCTTCGAGACGTGGAGTCTGCATAGACCATGTTTTGACGAAACAAGGGCTGGGAGTGACGAAAGGTGCGCATGGCGTGACGAAAGGCGAAAAAGGGAAGGGAAGAGCAAAAAAGTGATTGTGGTTTGAAAGAAAACATGTAACTTTGCAGCCGATGAGCAAGAGGACTTTTTTCTTGACGGCCCTGCTTTGTGCCGTCTCGTACTGTCATTCAGCCGACGGACTGCTGACACACAATCTGAGTTATCGCCGCTTCACAACGCTTGACGGCCTGTCGCAGATGCAGACTGAGAAGGTGTGGCAGGACTCGCGTGGATACATATATATAGGTACGCTGTCGGGCTTCGTGCGCTACGACGGCCTGACGCTGACCCCCTTCCTGCGTGGTCAGCGTGAGAACATCGTGGGCTTTCAGGAAATCGGCGGGCAGGTAAGGGCTATGGGCTTTGTGCGTCAGTGGAGCATCAGCGGTGACAATGTAACGAAAGAGCCTATTGACCCAGAAGGAAACTTCCTGCTGAACAATTTCAATGCTGCCGACCTGCCTACTGGCTATGTACTGCTGGAGGACAGGCAAGAGCAGAACCGCCGACTATGTCAGATGACTGAGACGGGTATGAAACGGGTAATGACCTCGCCACTACTGGACGAGATGACACCCGACCGTAAGATGTACCTGGACTCGACTTTGCTCTATGTGCCCACACTGCAGGGGGGCTATCGCCTGCAAGAGGGACATGTGGCGGTGAAGATAACCGATAAAACCGATATATTCTCTTTCATTCGTACTGCCGATGGCCTTTTAGCATTGGCAGCCGACGGTCTCTATCGCGTGGACCGCGATGGTATTTCTCTGTTGAGTGAACATCCCTTCGATGCCCCGGACTACGGTCTGATTGTGCGCCAGAACAGGCAAAGACAACTCATCGTTGCCGACTCGCACACCATTTGGATTTACGATGCAGGTCTGTGGCGGCAACTTGCCACGGGCTTCAACATGATTAAGGACCTTTTCATCGACAAGTGGAACCGTCTGTGGGCAGCCACCTATCAGGGTGCCTACTGTTTCTTCCACTGCAACTTCGTCAACCACAGGCTGACGGATGAGAACGACATCGTAAGGGCAATAGCCTTCAATGACGGACGGATGGTGATGGGCACACTCAACGGCAAGGTGATAGCCGACGGACGACTACTGGTCGAGGACAAAGATAACTATTACGCCCCAAGCACCGCCGTCATCGATGGCAAGGTATATATGGCAGGCAATGGCGACGTGGCTGAAATATCGGGCAACAGCGTGGAGTGGCTTAGACTGCCCTACGACAAATACCAGTTTGTGAGCCGCTACCAAGACCGCCTCATCATCGGCACACGTAGCTGTTTGCTGTCGTACAATACCACTACCAGGTATTTAGACACACTTACCACCGAGACTGTACGCCCGTGGTGTGCCGCAGACGACGGGCAGGGCAGCCTGTGGGTGGGCTGTACACCAGGACTGTGCCGGCTGTCAGGCATCAACGATGGCAAGTTGAGCATAGAGCATGTAAAAAGCACGCCTACCACACTCGTTGTCACCACGATGGCCACCGACGGAAGGGGGCACATCTGCTTCGCCCTGGGTGACTCGCTGTTCGCCATCCACAATGGAGATATACGCGCCATGACCGAGGCACTGCCTACGCTCAAAGGACATGAGATACGCTCTGTACATATATCCACACGCGGCTATCTAGTAGTTGCGGCCATCGACGGGCTGATGGTGGCACGCTTCGACGATAAATGCAAGGCATCGGACATACACTGGTTCGATGCACGGAACGGTTTTACAATGATCGAACCGCTGATGGCCATGATGACCGAGACGGATGATGGCACGGTGTGGTTGGCAGGCTTGGAGGAGATGGTGTCGTTCCGGCCCGACCTACTGCTAAATGACAATCAAGAACCGACCATCGTGGTAGCCCCACGCCCGTGGTGGCAGCAGTGGTTTGTATGGCTTGTAGCTATGCTATTGATGGCTTTTGTCGTGTGGTGGTTGGCAAGGCGATTTGAACAGCGAAGCGCCCGTAAAAAGATGGAACAGCTGGAAGACGAGAAAGAGAAGAAAGAGTTGCAACTGAGTGCCGTCCGCCTGAAGGCCATACCCCATTTCCACTCCAATGTGCTGGCCAGTATAGAGTATTTCGTGTCGAACCTCTCCACCGATGAGGCCACACACTACCTGAAACTCTACTCCGACTTTACCAACCAGACCCTCTTGGACATCGACCGTCCGTCACGCTCAGTGACCGACGAGGTGGACTATGTGCGCGCCTATCTGGAACTAGAGCAGTTGCGCTACGGCGAGCGGTTACAATACGTCATCAAGGTAGCTCACAGTGTTGACCAGAAGGTGATGTTGCCCACGATGCTACTGCACACCTACTGCCAAAACGCTGTGAAACACGGCATAGCCAACAAGACGGGCATAGGCCATGTGACGGTAACCGTCAGCCGAGAACAGCGTGACGGTATAGACGGTGTGCTGGTTAGTGTAAGCGATGACGGTGTAGGACGTTCAGAAGCAGCACATTTAGGAAGTACCTCAACCAAGCAGGGACTGAAAATCATCAGCCAGCAGATAGAACTCTACAACCGCACGAACAAACATCATATACAACAGCATGTGACCGACCTCATCGACAGCGAGGGACACCCAGCCGGCACCTGCTTCGAGACATGGGTGCCCGTTGACTTTAAGTATTAAGTTGAATGAGAATATGAGAAAACTGAAAGCTATTGTAGTAGAGGACGAGCGACTTCCGCGACTGTCACTGTTAGCGAAGCTGGAAGACTTCCGCCATTCTGTGGAGGTAGTGGACGCCTGCGATAACTATGACAGTGCGCGTATGAGCATCCTGCGCCACCGCCCCGACCTACTCTTCCTTGACATCCAGCTGCAAGGATGCGACTCCATACAGCTGCTCGAAGAACTGAAGCAAACAATACCGCTGCCTTACGTCATTTTCACCACGGCCTATAGCGATCGTAAATACCTGATGAGTGCCATCAAACTATCTGCCGTAGATTATCTGCTGAAGCCCATCGACAAGGGCGAACTGGCCCACGCTATAGCCAAAGCCGCAGACAGAGCCGTGGTCGAAACGACCGCAACGTCATCCTTGCCCGAGAACTTGAGCCTCAAATCGGTGAATGGGAAGATATTCGTTGCTGTCGATGACATAGCCTACATAAAAGCCGACGGCAACTATGCCAACATCTGCACCTTTCATGGTCAGGACTTGATACTGGAAAGCCTAATGACGTTGGAACAACGACTGCCTGCAAACACTTTTGCCAGAGTTGACCGAAGCACCATCGTCAACTTGCAAAGGGTTTATCGACTGAACCACCAGCAACACACCTGCATCCTGCTATCTGCTAATGGATGCGAATTGCGGTTGGAACTGACTAAGAGTGGAATGGAGAAACTGATGGAAATGATGGGGTAATGTTTTTGTTGCATTGCTATAGCAGTATTGCCTATGTAGAGAAAGCCATAGAGGAGATGGCGTGTTGGTCAGAGTCTCCCAGTTCCTCTGATTATGAGAAGGCGATATGCAAGGCTGCTGGCTACAACAGGAGACGAGCCATGCGTATTGCCAGGGATTTCGACATCGAGGGTACACTCCCCGTTGTAAACTACAAACGTCCACTGAAGGAGGCTGTCTATGCGCTACTTCCCCCTGAGTTCAAGAGTCTGCGTGAGTCCTACTCGCCGATAGCTTTGGCAAGAGGTCTGATGCCTAAGACCGTAAAGACTTACAAGGCTGTTGCAAGTGCCTTCCTGCTGTATATGGCCAATCTTGGGAGGAACTGTTTTCAGGAAATCACGGAGGATGACGTCCAGGCCTATTTAACGCAGGGAAAGATAGGTGGCGACCAGTGCCGTTACATCAAGTCCGTCCTTCAAGACTGCAGGCCTGTCTTAGCTGGGAGTGAACTGGAAAGAATCATACGCATTCTCCCGATGATTCCCCGCTGCCAGAAAGTATGCGACTTTCTTACCGACAGTGAGGTCAAAGCCTTGAGAGATGTGATTATGAGCGAGGACAAGCTGTCTCTTCGGAACAGGAGCAGCAGAGTGACCCCGTGATCAGCCGCCACCTGATTGTGGAGGAGGAGTTGTGCGTGGGCGACCGTCTGCGGCTGACATGGCATCCGGGACGTGTGTGCGACGTGGAATATTTGGGTGGTTCTCGGTTCAAAGTGCTGGAATCCCAAAACACACGCATCCAGGCTGGCAACACGTTCAGATGCAGTATGATTATCGAGAACGAGCCTCTCTACATCGACCATCTATGCCAGGATGGCATGCAGTACGCGGCTTATATCTGCGGAAAGAAAACAGGCGTGAGGTTTGAGAGAATTTATAGTTAGACTTTAGACGTTAGACGGTAGACTTTAGATGGCTACGCTGAGGGGGGAAATAAAGAAATACTAAACCGTGTCGACTGACACTTGGGAAAAAGCCAATCAAAGATTGGGAAAAACCGCTTCGCTATGGAAAACCATGCGGAGGAAGGGCAGCGATGACATCGCTGCATACAGAACATGCGGATGAGGGGCAGCAACACTGTTGCTGCATGGCTGACTGCTTTTTTTCTATGGGAATTGATGGGAATTATGCCATGCTGACGGGGGCAGCAACACTGTTGCTGCATGGATGACTGCTTTTTTTCTATGGGAATTACGGGAGGAATGGGAGCTATGGGCAGCGATGGCATCGCTGCATACCTGACGTTTTTTTTGCTATGGGAGTTATGGGAGCCAGCTGGAGGAGAGGGAGAATACGGAGGAGAGAGTGATGCGCCGGGCTTGTTTTGGGGAGAGGCGATGAGACCAGCTGACGCGATGGGAGGTGTCGGCACCGTCGCCATGGTTGTTGTATTCGTAGTAGCGGGCGGTGGTTTGGCGCTCCGGTTTCCAGTGGTGCCATCCTTCGGGACGGATGTGGCGTCCCATCTCACAGTTCATGAAGAGGGTGTAGCCGTAATCGCGCCATGGCCTTCCGAGATAGACGCGGTCCACACCAGGGGCGGCGATGAGCCGGCAGTTGTTGAACACATATCCGTAGGTTTGGTCGCTTGGGGTGGATGCCGCGGTGATGTAGGAATTGGTGAGGCTCTCGATTGTGCAATTCTCAAACCAAGCCGCTGAAGGTCCGAAAATAAAGTCTGTGGTTCCGCAGATATAGCAATCCGAGAAGAAGATGCGGGTGTAAGGCATACCGGTGTAGATGGTGTCTTGATTGCCGATAATGCGGCAATTGAGCACGGTGAGCCGGTCGCCTTCAGTATGGAGCGCCACCGCCTGTCCGAGTTTCGGTGCGTCATTACGGATGGTGATGTTCTTGAGGGTGATGTCGTTGCCCCGGACCAGGAGGGTGTAGGTTCGGAAGGTGCCGATACCCGCCGGGAACTCCTGGGTCTTGATGTTGGCGTGGTAGTCGTAGGAGATGACTGTCTTTTGGTTGTCCTCTCCACAAATCTCGATATTCTGGAGCCACTGCGGTATGATTACCTTTTCATGGTAAATGCCGTTTTTGACGAAGATGACCTTGTGGTAGTCCATGAAAGCGCGGCATACCTCAATGGCCTCGCTGATGGTGGTGAACTCGCCTGTTCCGTCCTGCGCCACGACAATGGTGTCGGGACTGTCGTAGAAAGACGTGGGTTTGGGGTTGAGAGCCGGTTGATTCTTACGGTAGGGTTTCAGGAGCGGCACTTCCTGGCAGATGGCGTCGGCCAGCAGGCGTGCCACGGTGCGTGCCCCGAAGATGTTGTAATGCGTGTTGTCCTTTTTTCCCTCCGGTTCGCTCGGATGCTGTCCCGGCTCGAACCACATGTGGAGTTTTTTAGAGTCTTCCGGTCCCATCTTCTGTTCCAGCTCGTGGGTGATGCGGTTGGCATCGATGAAATGGACGTGGAGGCGTTGCGCCACGTTCTTCGGAGCCTCCTTATAGAGTCCATGCGTATCGACCAACACATCGGGGGATTCATCGGGGAAATTGCGCCTCACCACAGAATTCATGAGAATCGGAATGCCCCCCTTGTCACGCGTCTCGTTCACGAAGCGCTCGAGGTTGGCATCGAAGGTGGTGCCTGGATCGGTGTGACGGTCGGGCTTGTCTTTCTCGTCGTTATGGCCGAACTGGATGATGACGAAATCGCCCGGTTCGACCTGGCAGATTACCCTGTCCCACCTGCCTTCGTTGATGAACGAGAGAGAAGAGCGTCCGTTGACGGCATGGTTGTCGATGCAGATGTCATCGGTGAAGAACTCATGGAGCATCATTCCCCACCCTCTCTCCTGCTTACCTCCCACGGTGTCCTTATTGGCCATGGTGGAGTCACCAATCATGAAGATGGTGGTCTTACGGGGAGCAGAGGCAGTGAATATCGTGATCAGAAGAGCAAAAGCAAAAAGTTTAGAAATAGTTTTCATGAATAAATGGGAGTTGATGGGAATAATGGGAGGAACGGGAGTTGATGGGAATTATGCCATGCGGACAGGGGGGCAGCGATGACATCGCTGCATACAGAACAATTCTTTATTTGGTGATGGAGAATTTTTGGAGTTCCTGGGGGAGCGTTCTGAATTCTCCGAGAGTGGCTTTCTCGTGGGGAATCAGGGAGAGGCGGTTAAATTCCAATTCGGCGTCCGTGGGGTGCTCATCGATGAAGGTGTGGATGAGCTCCATGAGTTTGTCAATATCCCCTTTGGTTTTGTAGGTGCTGTTGAAATGGAAGTAGTCTTTCTCCTTGGCAAAGAAAGCATAGGCATAGCCATCACCTCCCGATGATGCGTCATGGGTGTCTTTGGCCGAGAACTTCAGCTTGGAGAGGTTGGCGACCAGCTCGTCGAAGAGCTTGGGGTTGAACTTGACCACATCCCTGAGGTGGCAGTCGTTGCGCATTTCCAGATAATCCCAGACGAGGGAGTCGCGGTAGATGTCGTACTTGGTGGTGATGGCCAATCCCGAGTTGGAAAATTCCGTGTAGCGGATATGGGAAGTTTCGGCTTTAATGGGTTTTCCAGCCATATCATTTTCAGATTTTTCGGATTCCGAATTATCAGACCGCTGGGAACCGCAAGTGGTTACAGCCAGACAGGTGACGCATAGGAACAAAGCAAAAACAGTTTTCATAAGATTTTGGTATTTACAATAAACAGCATCGATTAATTTTTTCTTACTATTTTTTCCACTCTTCTTGAGGTCTCAACAGCTCCGGTAGGACACACAAGGCGGCACAGATGGCATCCCACACAATTTGCCCCAATGAGATGAGGTGTTCTTGACTCCGGCTCAAAACTGATTGCCTGATGTCCGCCATCAAGACATGAATTGTAGCATCGTCCACACCCCACACAGCGTTCCCTGTTGAATTTCGGGTAAACCACCGTCTTTCGGTCAAGATTGTTAGGAGTGACGAAGTTAGGCAGTTCCTCACCGACCAACTGCTCAACCTGCGTGACATTTCTTTCCCTCATGTAGTTTTGGAGTCCGAGTATGAGGTCGTCGATGATGCGGTAGCCATATTGCATGACCGACGTACACACCTGCACATTCCGGCATCCCAGCTGAATGTAGTCCAAAGCATCCCTCCACGTTTCAATACCACCGATTCCGCTGAGATGAATATTCTTGAGTATAGGGTTTTTAGCCATATCGAGAATGAAGCGCAAGGCAATGGGTTTAATCGCCCTACCCGAATATCCAGAAATTGTTTTTTTTCCAGACACCGCCGACCTATTGTCCATCGTGACACTTTTGATGGTGTTGATGGCCGATATGGCGTCCGCACCGGCAAAAAAGCCACCCATTGCCGGTTCAGAGATATGCGTGATGTTCGGTGTCATTTTCGGAATGACAGGTATAGACACATTCCGTTTCACATAGGCAGTATAGAACGTGACCAACTCCGAATTCTGTCCCACATCGGACCCCATTCCCGCCAACCGCATCTGCGGGCATGAGAAGTTCAGCTCAATGGCATCCACTTCCGCTTTCTCCGCCATTTTAGCCAGCAGGATCCACTGTCGTTCGGTCTGTCCCATGATGGAGGCGACCACCACTTTCGACGGAAAGTCCTTCTTCAGGCGTTTCAAGATATCGAAATCCATCCTCACAGGGTTTTCGCTGAGTTGCTCCATATTCCGAAATCCATAAAAATCACCAGCTCCATCGTCGTGGACAGCATCGAAGCGAGGTGACACCTCATTGATTTCCTGCATGCATATTGTCTTATAGAACACTCCAGCCCATCCAGCCTCGAAAGCCCTTGCCACCATCTCATAATTGGTGCAAATCGCAGATGAAGCCAGAAAGAAAGGATTCTCGCAATGGATTCCGCAGAAATCGACAGCGAGGTCGGGCATCGGTCCTTCCTCCTTCTTCTCCTCTTTGATCAGCCGCACTAGTTCCTTAATCCGGATTGGCCTGTCGTAATGAATGCAAGCCTTTTCCGCCTGCTCCAATTCTTCTTCAGAACACTTCTCGACCCATCGGGCAGCCAATCCCATATTGTCGAACCGAATGGCTCTTATGGCTCTGGCCGGGTCACCATTCACACACACGCGGCTGCAAGGCGCATCCACACAGAGGAGGCATCGCGCAGCTTCTTCTCTTGGATGTAATCTTAAGTTTTTCATATTCCAGCTGATTAAAAGGGTGGTTCTATAAGGATTTAAGGATCTGACCGCAATCATAAAAAGGGAAATCCCTGATTCGCCTTGAAAGTTACTATTATTTTTTTAATTCACGAAATAAAACGTTGAAAAATTTGCCTCAACACTTCATATCATCAAAAAGAAGAGGAAAAGATAGCGAAATTATCAAAAAAGATGTATCTTTGCGGAAGGATAACTGACAATTGACAACTATTAACTAATTAACTCTCATCAAGCACCGCAATATGAAAAATTATAGGTTTCGGATTATCTCATTCCTTTGTTTAATACTTTCTGCCCTGAGCATTACTGCCCAAGAGCGGCTGACCTCGCCTAACGGTAATTATCAGTTTGAATTCCAACGCATTGACGGTCGTCTCAACTATTCCATCACCTTTCAGAAAGAAAAGGTGGTGAGTGACGGTGAGTTGGGCGTGGATATCGACAACCACCTGACTGAATCTGCGATGGGCATACCAACCGACACATCGGCAGTGTGGACCACCCATTTACGGCTTACCGGCATAGACCGCCAAGAGCGCGACACGGTGTGGCATCCGCTTTACGGGGAGCAGGGCACCATCCGCGACCATTACAATGAGATGACGCTCCATTTCAGCAAGGGAGGAGAAGAGCAGAATGCAGACGGCTCCTACGACAAGCGCAAGCACTACCTGATGGACATAGAAGTCCGCGCCTACGATGAGGGCATCGCCTTCCGCTATCATTTTCCCGAAGCCACCAACGGGCTGTTCATGCACGTGACTGGCGAGCGCACCACCTTCCCTGTTGACCCGAATGCCACAGCTTGGCATGAAGCATGGGCACAGGGGCCTTATACAAGACAGACACTCAACGACTGGCCCGACGAGAGCGAGCGGCCATTGCTTCTCTCTCTACCAAGCGGCCGTTGGCTCGCCCTTTTGGAATGTGGCTTGCGGGATTATCCCCGTGGGAAATTCCGGCTGACGGGCCCGGGCGTGATCAAAACGTCGCTGTTCGGCTCCGCCGACCTCATCACCCCCTACAGCACCCCATGGCGCGTGGTGATGGCCGGTGAGAAGGCAGTTGACCTGATCAACCACAATTACATCGTGCTGAACCTCAACACGCCGAACGAGCTGGAGGACGTCAGCTTCATCCGTCCCGGAAAGGCGTTCCGCAGTTCCCGTCTTGACAAAGAGAACATCATGAAGAGCATTGACTTCTGTGCTGAATTCGGAATGGAATACGTGGAGTTGGACGCCGGTTGGTATGGTCCGGAGATGAAAGTGGAGTCGGACGCGAGCCGAGTGGCAGAGAACCGCGACTTCAACATGGAAGAGATTTGCCGCTATGCACGAGAGAAGGGTGTGGGCGTTTGGCTCTATGTGAACCAGCGCGCACTGTGGAGGCAGCTCGACACGATTCTCCCTGTTTACCGACGATGGGGTGTGAGTGGCGTGAAATTCGGGTTCGTTCAGATCGGGAGCCAGCAATGGACCACATGGCTTCACGACGCCGTAAAGAAATGTGGAGAGTATGGTTTGATGGTGGACATCCACGATGAATACCGTCCGACGGGTGTGAGCCGCAGTCTTCCCAACCTGCTCACTCAAGAAGGAATCCGGGGGAACGAGGAGATGCCCGACGCCACCCACAACGTGACGTTGCCGTTCACCCGTTTTCTCTGCGGACCGGGCGACTATACGCTGTGTTATTTCAACAACCGGGTGAAATGCACCCATGGCCATCAGCTGGCTATGGCGGCGGTGTATTACAGCCCGCTTCAGTTCATGTTCTGGTACGACCTGCCTGGGGCATACCAGGGCGAGGAGGAGCTGCAGTTCTGGAGAGAGATTCCAACGGTGTTTGACGAGAGCATCGCCTTGGACGGTGAGCCCGGGGAATACATCGTCCAGGCGCGCCGTTCGGGAAGCACCTGGTATGTAGGGGCGATGACAAACACCGAAGGGCGGAAGGTGAGTATTTCCACGTCCTTTCTTCCTAAAGGACGGTACCAGGTGACGCTCTACAACGACGACCCAACGTTGGAGAGCAGGACGAAAGTGAGGGTGAAGCAATTTACAATAAAAAGCGGGGAGACGATAGACGTGGTGCTGCAGGCCAGCGGCGGGGCTGCGATGAGATTAGACGTTAGACCTTAGGGGGCCATGCGGACGATTGGGAGAAAAAAAGAAATACTAAACCGTGTCGGATGACACTTGGGAAAAAGCCAATCAAAGATTGGGAAAAACCGCTTCGCTATGGAAAACCATGCGGAGGAAGGGCAGCGATGACATCGCTGCATACAGAACATGCGGATGAGGGGCAGCAACACTGTTGCTGCATGGATGACTGCTTTTTTTCTATGGGAATTGATGGGAGAGATGGGAATAATGGGAGGAATGGGATGGGAGCTGGAGCAGATGAGATTTTGGATACGATTCAAAAACTATCGGAAACGTAACATTTCGGTTATTTAATAGATGAGGAGAGGAGGGCTATCAGTTTTTTTGGCTATTTTTGCAATTCAAAGCTATATAACAGGACTGCAGCTTGATTACAGGACAAACGAATGCTGCTTGATTGCAGGACAAACTAAATAACATGACTTCCGCATTATTAACCGTAGTATTGGTCATCAATGAATTGATGGCTTCGAACTTGGGGACTGTGATGAGTCCCGCCACAAATTTTGACAGTTGGATTGAGCTATACAATCCAACAGAAACCGCCATTGAACTTTCCGGCATGTATCTGAGCGACAACAGTGAGAATCTGAAGCTCTGGCAGATGCCGACCGAGATGGGCAGCGTGCCTGCCCATGGCTACAAAGTGGTGTGGCTGGGTTCGAACAACATCAAATCGGATCAAGCTCCATTCCATCTGAATTGTGACGGAGGCACGATATACCTGAGCGATACGGAGGGGAATATGGTCACGAGCATGACCTATCCGAAGGCCATGAGCCGCACCGCCTACGCCCGCACGAGCGACGGCGGCGATGAATGGGGCTGGACCGCCTACCCCACTCCTGGTGCGAGCAACTCCACCTCCGCTTTCGCCAATGAGCGACTCGCTCCACCGACAGTGAATGTTGACAGCAAGTTGTTCACCGGCACACTGAACGTGAAAGTAGATATCCCAGACGGAGCCATGCTGATGTACACGACCGACGGCAGTGTTCCAACAAAAGTGGCAGAGGAGCAGGAAAGCCCCGACACATGGAAAGAATGGGTGAAGAACGGGGACTGCGAAGGTGACGACGCCAGCTGCCTGATTGGCAAAAACGGTGATGAAGGCGGTGTGCTCACCACTCACTTCGCAGATGGTGAGGGCTACAACGGGAGCCGATGCGTGAAGGTGCATGCTGTGAGCAACCCAACCTATTCATGGGACAGCCAGTTTTTTGTCTATACTCCAGACCACACGCTCCTTGCCAATGCGAAATACACCTTCAAGATGAAAGTGCGCGCCGACAAGAACGCCACCATCACCGTGCAGTCGCACACCAGCCCCGGCAATTACATCCATTGGACGATGCTCGCCGGTTCGTATAACGTGACGACCAAATGGCAAGAAATCAAGTTCGAAGGCACGGTGACCAATGAGCAGGCCGGCAAGAGCGGTCTTTCAGCCATCGCCTTCAACCTGAACGAGTTACAAGCTGACAACAACTACTACTTCGACGACATCAGCTGGGAATCAGCAGTGGGTACAGGCAACAGCAACACCAGTCAGCAGAGCAAAGACGGACAATTCACCATCACGAAGACAACCAACCTGTGCTGCCGCCTGTTCAAGGACGGCTACTTGCCGAGTGTGCCCGTAACCCGCTCGTACATCCAGAGCAGCACCGACTACACGATTCCCGTGATCTCGATCGTGGGTGACCAACGCTATTTCACCGACCAGATGTGGGGCATCGACGTTCAGGGCAGCAACGGCATCAGCGGCAACGGAAGCGATGTGCCATGCAACTGGAACATGGACTGGGACCGTCCGGTGAATTTCTCCTACATCACGCCCGACGGTGAGATGGCCTTCAACCAGGACGTGAACATCTGTGTGTCGGGCGGATGGACCCGTGGTGCCAGTCCCCGCTCGTTCAAACTGAAATCCAGCAAGGAGTTTGACGGGCTGAACGACCTCGACTACATGTTCTTCCCACAGAAACCTTATATCCGCAACAAGGTGCTGCTGGTGCGCAATGGCGGCAACGACACCTGGGAAAACAACTCCAGCCGTTTCATGGACCCCAGTCTTCAAGGCATCGTGCAACGTTCCGGGATTGACATGGACCTGCAGTCGTACCTGCCGGTGATAGAATTCGTGAACGGCGAGTTCCGCGGCGTGCTGAACCTTCGCGAGCCAAACAACAAGAAGTTTGTGGCTTCGAACCACGGATATGACGACGACAACCTGGACATGCTGGAGAATTTCTGGTTCGTGAACGGCACCAGCGACGTGCTTGACCGCATCTTTGAGTTGGGCCGGAGAATCAACGACTCCGGTGCCTACGATGAGCTGAAGGAGCTGCTTGACATCGACGAATTCACCAACTACATGGCCATAGAGCTGTTCCTCGGCTCCACCGACTGGCCTCACAACAACGTGAAAGCCTACCGCAGCCGGGAAGACGGACGTTACCGCTTCGTGCTCTTCGACCTTGACTTCGCCTTCAAGAGCGACGACCCCTTCTGGTATTTCCAAGACCATCAGACCAACACCACCTATTCAGAAGCGTCGTACATGGACTTCTGCAAGTTCTTCATCAACCTTTTGGGGAATGCAGAGTACCGAAAGAAATTCATCGACACCTATTGTCTGATTGCCGGCAGTGTGTTTGAGAAAGACCGCAGCTATGCCATCATCGACGAGTTGGCGGACCATGTGCGCCCGATGCAGAGGCTTGACGGCAACCGCAGTCCCGATCCATCGGCCAACAAAATCAAGGAACAGCTTGCCACCCGTCTGACCCGCATGATGGACTGCATGCAGGATTTTGCTCCGATGCAGCTATCTGGTGCTATAAGGCAGAAGGTGGAACTCAGCACCGACACGGAAGGAGGCCGTCTGCAGGTGAACGGCATAGAAGTGCCCTACTCCTCTTTCATTGGAGAGCTGTTCCAGCCGATAGAGCTGAGCGCTTTGACACCCGCCGGCCACACCTTCGCCGGTTGGAAAAAGACCAGCACCAGCGTGGACCTGATTTCGAGCGGCGGCAGCTGGAAATACTATGACAAAGGTGCCTTGAGTGGAACCACCTGGCGTTCACGCACCTTCAACGACAGCTCGTGGTCGTCGGGGGCAGCTCCGTTGGGCTACAAGATGACAGGCGTGAAGACCACCGTGAGTTATGGCAGCAACTCCAACAGCAAGAACCCGACCACCTATTTCCGTACCAGCTTCAATTACAGCGGCACACCGACTTCGAAAGACCAATTCATGCTTCACTACAATGTGGACGACGGTTTCGTGATTTATGTGAACGGCTCAGAACTGACACGGGTGAACATGCCTAACGGAAGCATCAACTACAACACTTTCTCCTCAAGCTATGCCGGAGACGTTCCGCTCACCGGAAGCATAGAGATACCATACACACTCATCAGAAACGGTGCCAACGTGATTGCCGTTGAGGTTCACAACAACAGCGCCACCTCATCCGACCTCTACTGGGACGCCCGTCTTGAGGTGTTCAAAAGCACGGACAGCGACAGCTATTACTCCACCGATGCCGTGATTGAGATGCCAACAGACAGCCGCCTGTCGCTCGTGGCCTGCTTCACCCCCCTCACAGAGGAAGAACAGGAAGCACGCCATATCCACCCTGTGTGCATCAACGAGGTGAGTGCTTCGAACGGCATCTATGTGAACGAATACTGGAAACGGAACGACTGGATTGAGCTCTACAACACCACCGACACGGATATTGACGTGGAAGGGATGTACTTGAGCGACAACGTGGACAAGCCGAAGAAATGGCAGATCAGCAAGGACGGCAAAGACATCACGACCGTGATTCCACCGTTCGGCCATCTGATTATCTGGTGCGACAAACTGGATTCCGAGACGCAGCTCCACGCACCATTCAAGCTGGCGGCAGAAGGAGGCGACGTGATCCTGACCAGCAGTGATGAGCGCTGGACAGACCAGCTGCATTATGAGGCTCACCTTGCCGATGAGACCGTGGGTCGCTATCCCGACGGCAATGCCGACGTGTATGTGATGAATGTGCCGACCATCGCCAAGGCAAACTTGATTTCCAGCTATGTGTCGCCAATCGAGCAGCCGTACGCCACCGGCATCAGCGACATGGCTTACGAGCAACATGATGGGCTGACAATCCGTTCAAGCAGCAATGGGCTGATTATTGAGAGCACATCCAGCGCATCGGTTGACCTCCGCATCGTTACGATGGCGGGCCAGCTCGTGAGCGAGGAGAGAATTGCTCTCCAGAATGGATATGGAAAGGCTCAGACAGGAAACTTGCCATCAGGCATTTACGTGGCGAGCGTGAGCGATGGACAAGGGAACAAGGCATCGTGCAAATTTATGAAATAAATGAGGAATACTTATTATAATGTCGAAAAATGGGAGTTATGGGAGCTATGGGAGTTATGGGAGCCATGTGGATGGGCTTTGCGAATAGAGATTCCCGACATATAATGCCGGGGCAATGGACGAAATAATTATTAAAGAGAAGCAAAAGAAGAAAAAAGAAAAAATATGAGACAAGAGAGGAAAAGAACAAGAAGAGGGAAACTCCTTCTTCAGTTGCTGGTGGTGATTGGATGTTTTGCCATCAGTGAGGATGTGTTTTCGCAAGATGGAAGGGATTATCAGTCCACCATCTGCAACAGTGATGGGACGGTGACCTTCCAATATTGGAATCCTTCGGCAAAGAAGGTGGAGGTGGACGTTCAGTTTGCCGGTCGCAGGCCTATGGTCCTTGATAGCCAGACTGGTTTATGGAAAGCCACAGTGGGCCCAGCCGCCCCCGACATGTATCCTTATTGCTTCATCGTGGACGGGATTCAGGTGATGGACCCGAAGGCTGCCCAATATTTCCCGAACGAAGGATTCAAGAACAGCCTTCTGGAAGTGCCGTCAGCCAACGGAGCACTGGCTCACGACATCAAATCGGTTCCCCATGGAACAGTGGAATATATCCATTATTATTCCAAGAGCCTTCAGTGCACGAACAACGCGCTGGTTTACCTTCCGCCCAACTACATGCGCGAGCGAGACCAGCACTATCCCGTATTCTACCTGATCAGCGGTACGACCGACACGGAGGAGGTGTACTACAAAGTGGGTAGGATGAACTATATCCTCGACAACCTGATAGCCTCGGGAGACGCCCAGAAAATGATTATCGTGCTGCCATACGGCAACCCGACCAAGCTTCTTCCACCAAAAGAAGGTGAAGAATATGCGTTCCCAGCCCTGCAGTTCGGTGACGACCCGTTCAGCAAAGACATGGTGAACGACCTTATGCCTTATATTGAGCAGCACTACCGCACGGTGAATGACCGCGACCACCGCGCCATCGGCGGTTTTTCGCGCGGCGGCAACCAAGGGCTGTCGATTGGATTGAACCACCTCGACAAGTTCTCCTATCTCTGCTCCTACAGCTCGTTCACCTCAACCACGATACCAGGCGTTTATGACAACGCCTCGGACACGAACAGCAAGCTGCACTTGTTCTGGCTGGGAGTGGGCACAGACGACTTCCTGTTCGGCAATGCCCGCGACTACATGGAGTTCTTAGACAAGAAAGGAATCCGCAATGTGAAGGAATTTACGCATGACAAGTTTGGGCACACCTGGATGAATGCTAAATATTTCCTTGACAAGACTTTGCGCCTGCTGTTCAATCCAAACGCATGCGAGCCATTGATGGCCAAAGGCACCCCAGCCCCAGCAGCCACGGGCAACGAGCCGCAGTTCACTCCCGGCGTGATGGCACGGATGTTTCCGAAGCCGATCATCTCGCCCGAATACAAGAGAGAGTGTGTGGTGTTCCGTTTCAAAGCACCATCGGCCAAGAAGGTTAAGTTGTGCACCGAGCTTTATGAGCGCCCACTCGAGATGGAGCGTGACAGCGATGGTGTGTGGAGCATCGAGCTGAAAGAGCATGCGCTTGACAATTACGAATATTATTTCGATGTTGACGGCACGAAGGTGGCAGATCCAAACAACATGTACCTGTCGCCATGCAAAGGCTTCAAACCCAGCTACACCAACAGTCCCTACTCCCCTTACAGCTACACCAACATGGGAGACATCGCCCACGGAGTGGTCAGCTACAATCTGAACCGTGGAGGGGCATGGTACCGCAAGTCCTTTGGCCAACGCCCTGTGTTCATACAGCTCATTCCGGGCAAAGACATGACCGATGAGAGTTGGTTCAAGACAGGCGGAGCAGCAGCGATGGCAGATGTGCTGGCAGGCTCATCCCGCTCAATCATGATGACGACAAGCAGCATGGCTTTCAACAATTCCAACCCTGATTTTGAGGTTCACACCCTGCGTGCTGACGACTTCAAGAACTGGCCAGAACGCCGGGCAGCGCTTGAGCAGTTGCTGAAAGGGATTTAGACGTTAGACTTTAGATCTTAGACGTTAGACTTTAGACGTTAGGTGGCCATGCGGCAAATACAATTAGGCATAGAATAATTATTAAAACAAGCACGATACTATGACAAAGAGAATGCTTATTTTGTTGTGTCTGAGCGTGTTCAGCGCAATGATGTATGGACAGAGTCCATTGCGATTCGAGAGTTACGAATGGGATTTCGGTGCATTGAACGGCAATGCCGGCGCAGTATGCCACACGTTCGGTTTTGAGAACAAATCAAAATCAGCGGTAAGGATCGAGAAATCCATCCCCAGCTGCGAGTGCATCCGCGCGTTCTATCCGAAAGAAGAAATCCTGCCTGGCGAGAAAGGTCAGGTGATGGTGGCACTCACCCCTTCGAAAGAAGTGGGCAAGGTGAACCGGAGCGTGGAATTGCTGGATGTCAACGGCAAGACTCTCGGAGCGCTGTCGGTAAAAGCCGAAGTGGGGAAAAACGAGGTGAGTATCGGCCATTATCCATTCAACGATCCAAAGCTAAGCTTTTCGGAACGCGTGGAGAACCTGATTTCGCTCCTCACTCCCGAAGAGAAAGTGGGCTTGATGATGAACAAATCCGTGTCGGTGGACCGGCTTGGCATTCCATCCTACAACTGGTGGAGCGAAGCCTGTCACGGCGTGCGTCAGGGTGGCTACACCGTGTTTCCACAACCCATCGGCATGGCCGCCGCCTTCCATCCCGAGCAGGTGTATGAGGTGTTCAGCGCCGTGTCGGATGAAGCCCGCGCCAACTGGAACCGTTCCGACCACAACGTGTTCAACGTTCCGATGGGTGTGACTTACTATCCTGGAAATCCAGAACTGACTTTCTGGTGTCCGAATGTGAACATCTTCCGTGATCCCCGTTGGGGACGTGGCCAGGAGACCTGCGGTGAGGATCCTTACATGAACGCCGTGTTGGGTGTTCAGACGGTGCTGGGCATGCAAGGCAACAATGACAAATACTTCAAGACCCACGCCTGCGCCAAGCACTATGCCGTTCACAGCGGTCCGGAGCCGCTGCGCCATTCCTACAACGCCTCCGTGTCGATGCGCGACCTGTGGGAGACCTATCTACCCGCCTTCAAGGCATTGGTGAAGAAAGGGAACGTGAGAGAGGTGATGTGCGCCTACAACCGCTATGAAGGCAAGCCATGCTGCACAAGCGACCGTCTGCTTGTAGATATCCTTCGGAGGAAATGGGGATTCGACGGCATCGTGCTGACGGACTGCGACGCCATCAACAACTTCTACAATAAAGGTCAGCATGAGACCCATCCCGACCCGCTTTCCGCCTCCGTTGACGCCGTGCTGAACGGCACCGACCTGGAATGCGGAAAGGTGTTCATGGTGCTGACCGAAGCGCTGAAGAAAGGTCTGATTCAGGAAGAGACGCTTGACGAGCATCTGCGCAAAACCCTGTACGGCCGCTTTGAGCTTGGCATGTTTGATCCTGCCGAGATGCTGCCATGGGCCGGCATGCAGCCCGACGTGATCAGCAGTGAGGCTAACGACCGGCTTGCCACTGAAGCAGCCCGTGAGTCGATGGTGCTGCTGGAGAACAAGAACATTCTTCCACTGCAGAAGAGCATGAAGAAAATCGCCGTAGTGGGCCCGAACGCCGACGATGCCGGACTGCTGAACGGCAACTATGGCGGCACACCTACCCCTGCCCACACCCACACGCTGCTTGAGGGGATCCGCAATACCGTTCCCGGCAGTGAGGTGGTTTACAGAAAAGCCTGCGAGCTGGCTGACGACTACACCACAGTGCATCACCTTCAGGACTTCAACGGCGGAAAGGGCGTGCTTGTGGAATTCTGGAACAACAACAATCTTGAAGGCGCACCCGCCAAAAGCGACTACTACAACGAATTGAACTTCTCCACTTTCGGTGCCTGGGGATTTGCCCAAGGCATCAGCAAAGACACCCTGTCGGTGAGGGTGAGCGGCACCTACGTGAGCGACTTCACAGGTGAAATGAAATACACCTTATCAACAGACAACGGGTATATCCTGAGAGTCAACGGCCAGACGATTGAGGAAGGTAAGGCATCTGGCCGCCGCGGTTTCGGTTTTGGCCGTCAGGTGGAGTACAAGTCCTTCCCTGTGAAGAAGGGAGAAAAATACGATGTGGAGATTGAGTACCGGCACGGTGCCAGCAACTTCGCCATGTTGCGTGGCGACATCTGCGAGCGAAATCTTGTGGATTTCAGCCAACTGGCATCTGAAGTGAAAGATTGCGACGTCATCATCATCATCGGTGGCATCTCCGCGCGCATGGAAGGTGAAGGAGGTGACAAGAAAGACATTGAGTTGCCGACCGTTCAGCAACGTCTGGTACGTGCGATGCATGAGACAGGCCGCCCTGTGGTGTTCGTGAACTGCTCCGGCTCCGCCATCGCGTTCGGCAGTGTGGAAGGTCAGTATGACGCCCTGCTCCAGGCCTGGTATCCAGGTCAGGGAGGAGCCAAAGCGCTTGCCGACGTGCTGTTCGGCGACTATAATCCTGGGGGCAAGTTGCCAGTGACATTCTATCGCTCTACTGACGACCTCCCTGATTTTCTGGATTACGGTATGGACAACCGCACCTACCGCTATTTCCGTGGCACCCCACAATATGCCTTCGGCTATGGCCTGAGCTACACCAGTTTTGAGGCCGGCAAGGGCAAATTGTCGAAGAAATCGATGAAGAAAGATGGTAAGGTGACGCTGACCGTTCCTGTGACCAACACGGGTAAAGTGAGCGGCACGGAAACGGTGCAAGTATATGTGAAAGCACTGGATTATGCAGATGCCCCACTGAAATCGCTCCGCGGATTCAAGAAGGTGGTTTTGGAGCCAGGCGAAACCAAGAAAGCAGAAATCACGCTCGACGGTGAGGCGTTTGAATATTATGACCCATCAATCGACGAGTTGTCCACACGTGCAGGACGTTATGAGATTCTTTATGGCACATCATCGATGGATAAGGATTTGAAGAGCCTGGCGTTTGAGGTGAAGTAAAATTACAAAAATAGGAATTAGGATTTTTTGCCATCCGGGCGATAGGGAGAAAAAAAAGAAATACTAAACCGTGTCGTCTGCGGCTTTGCCGTGTTTTGAAGTTGGTGCGGCGACCATTTGTGAACAAGTTCCCAATGGTCGC
>R25__coassemble_569_pt1 | contig 21729 bp, 18 predicted proteins | sample R25__metabat2_high_PE_055 | metagenome-assembled genome bin R25
TGCCTTTTTTGTACCTATTTATTCACGTTTTTATTAACATCCGAAACTTCAATAAAATAAGATCATGAAAAGACTGATAGCATTTATAATGATAATAATGGGAACTATAAGTATCTACTCGCAACCACTGACCGAGCGTCAGTTGCTACTTTGTGCCTGTGCTTCATTGGAGGCGCAAGGCGATTTGGAACGTCTTGAACCTGCCATCCACCATGCGCTGGATGGCGGAGTCACAGTTAATGAAATTAAAGAAGCTTTCTCGCAACTCTATGCCTACACAGGCTTCCCGCGTTCGCTGAATGCACTTGGCATGCTGCAGAAAGTACTCGCTGACCGAAAGGCACAGGGGATTAGTGACAATGAAGGGAAGCCATGGACTCGTCCTTCTGTATGGGACAATGCCGAACAGGCTCTGCTACTGGGTACGGAAGCGCAGACTCGTCTCTCGGGAAAGCCCTTCCACTACGATTTCTGTCCACAAGATGATTACTATCTGAAATCACATCTCTTTGGCGACATTTTCGCTGGCGATCAATTATCGGCTGCTGACCGCGAACTTGTCACAGTGGCTGCCCTCAGCAGTCTGAAAGGCGTGGAACCGCAGCTGGCAGCCCACAAAGCGGGAGCCGTGAATATGGGAAACACCAAGGAACAGGTGGACGAACTCTGTGAATGGCTCTCTGCAAATGGCTACAGTCAAGTGGATTGTGCGGCAGATGCCAATGCCGGCAACTGGCCAAAGGGTAATCCCAACGATGCATACGCTCAATACTTTGTAGGAAACAGCCACTTGGCTTCCATTGCGCCGGCAAACCTGACTGAGAGTGAAGCCACCGTGGCTAATTATGCCAATGTCACCTTTGAGCCTGGCTGTCGAAATAACTGGCACATCCATCACGGCGCACACCAGATACTCATCTGTGTCTCTGGCCGAGGCTGGTACCAAGAGTGGGGAAAGCCTGCCATAGCTCTCACGCCTGGCATGATTATCGACATCCCCAACGAAGTGAAGCACTGGCACGGCGCACAGCGTGACTCCTGGTTCCAGCACCTCACTACACACGTGGCCATAGGTGGCGAGCAAAGTAACGAATGGTTGGAGCCTGTGGCCGATGAGGTTTACGACAAACTGAAATAATAACTAAATCATTAAGCATGCATCTGATTTGAAGTGCTCCCCAGAAGTTTTCCATCTAACTTCTGAGGAGCATTTCAGATTGTCTGTAAAGTGGAATGACAAACAAAAGGGGAGGACGCAATGATTGAACCGATCTCAGTAATGGTGGGCTCTATAATATTCACTATGAAAAAACAAACAAGTTTATTTTGTTTTAAACTCATCTTTCATTACCTTTGTAAAAAACTAACTGAATGATGAACCAGAAAGAGAGAAATTTAAGCTCAAACCAATTGAGTAATCGGTTTGTAACTATTTGGAGGAGATTATTATTTGTGTTGCTATCCATTTTTTCACTCACATCTGTGGCACAGCCGCGTTATGACATGTCTGTGCTCAAGAGGGAGAAACTCAACCGGGGACTTGTGGCAATTAGGGAAAACGGCAAAGTTTATCTGAGTTGGCGCACTTTGTCGTCTGATGGGGTGGGGGAAAAGTTTGATGTCTATAGGAATGGCACCAAGCTGAATTCAAAACCATTAAAGAAAGGAGGAACTTTCTTTGTGGATGAATCACCGCTCGCCACAAATGCCGTTTATGAGGTGAAAGGTGGAGGGAAGGATGGACGTTTTGAGTTGAAGGCAGATGCGCCTGAGGGCTATCTGTCTATTCCAATTCAAAAGCCAGAGGGAGGAGTCTCTCCTGACGGATTCAGGTTTACCTATCATGCTAATGATGCATCGGTGGGAGATGTGGATGGCGACGGACAATATGAAATCTTCCTCAAGTGGGATCCGTCGAATGCCAAGGACAATTCTTTCACTGGATTTACAGGAAACGCATTTATCGACTGTTACAGGCTCGACGGAACACTCCTCTGGCGCATAAACCTTGGAAACAATATCAGAACTGGGGCGCATTACACCCAATTCATGGTGTTTGATTTTGATGGTGACGGAAAAGCGGAGCTGATGATGAAAACTGCTGACGGAACAATTGATGGCAAAGGAAACGTGATTGGCGACCCGAAGGCAGAGTGGCGGCATGGAGCTAAGGATATTCTTGCCGATCCGCAGGCCATGGAGCGCAAACAGGAACAGAACAGGCACGACATGGAACAACGTCAGAAGGAATGGGAGGAATTTGAAAAGAAACTACCTCAGGAAATGTCGCGACGCGACCGAAACAATGCGCGCAGGCGCTTCTTCAATAGGGAAAGTTTCGGCGACAACAAACTCGGACGTATCATGGAAGGTCCTGAATACCTGACAGTCTTCAACGGACTCACGGGAGAGGCTATGGCAACGGTGGACTACATCCCGGAAAGAGGGGAGATGAGGGCATGGGGCGACGACCATGCCAATCGCTCTGAACGATACCTCGCTGGAGTGGCTTATCTCGATGGCGTGCATGCAAGTGGAATTTTCTGTAGGGGATACTACACGCGTACGGTTATTGCCGCATGGGATTGGGATGGAAAGAACCTCACCAACAAATGGACTTTCGACACCAATCAGCCGCAATGGAGTAGTTATGCGGGACAAGGAAACCACAATCTGCGTGTTGCAGATGTCGATGGCGACGGATTTGATGAGATTACATACGGTTCTATGGCTGTTGACCATGATGGAACAGGACTCTACAACACAGGATTCGGGCATGGAGACGCCATTCATCTCACAGTGTTTGACCCCAAATCCGATAAACTGCAGGTTTGGGACTGTCATGAGAACAGAAGAGATGGAACCGACTTCAGGGATGCAGCCACAGGAAAGGTTATCTTTCAAATCAAGAGCTCCATGGATGTGGGACGGTGCATGGCTGCAGATATAGACCCCACCAATCCGGGATTGGAAATGTGGAGTAGCGATAGCAAGGGCATTCGGACAATCAAAGGCGAAGTGCTGAAAGTCAAGGGAAAAGAACGGATAGGAGAGTCGGCTGATGGAAAGGCGAGGGGAGAGGACAACACATCAGTATATTTCGGAAATGTCAGGCTGTCAACCAATTTTGGAATCTGGTGGGACGGTGACTTGCTCAGAGAACTACTCGACAGGGAGACTGTCACTAAGTATAATTGGAATAATGGTGAAGTGGACCTCTTGAAGCGTTTTGAGGGGGCGCAGTTCAATAACGGAACAAAATCCAACCCAAATCTCAGTGCCGATATCATTGGTGACTGGCGGGAGGAAGTGCTCACTCGCGACAGGGAGTCAAAAGAACTCCGCTTGTACGTCTCCACCATACCTACCGAATATAGAATCAACTGCCTCATGGAAGATGTGCCTTACAGGCTCAGTGTGGCGGCAGAAAACACGGCTTACAACCAACCCCCTGAGACTGGATTCTATATCGGACCGGATAAGTCAGCCGTTAAATTCTTGAAATAGACCGACCGGAAGTGAAACAAACAACTTATACTTTATTTTAATCTGAAATGAACAGATTCGTATCATTGCTCACCGCGGCTTCGTTCTTTGTGGCCGGATTTTCCTCATCAACGGCACAGACCGTCAACGACAACAACACACCGCTCCATCTCATGAAGCCGGCTTATAAGTTGAGGTATGGCATTTCTAAACCAGGAGAGGTGAAAACCGTTATTGATCGTGTTCTGCGATATGTTGAACAGCAGACGCCAGCTGAACTTGTAGATAAGAATACTGGAAAAAGGGTGACGAAATTGACTGAGATCAATGCCGACACTCAACTCCGGCAGGGAGGATTCCGACTGACCAGCTACGAGTGGGGTGTGACCTATTCAGCCATGATTGCGGCTTATCAAGCCACGGGCGACAAAGCTTATATGGATTATGTCACCGAACGCCATGCGCTGCTGGCGGATATCGTGCCTTTCTTCAAACAAATCCACAGCAAAGGGGAGAAAATTGATGTCAACGTCAGGAGAGTGGTTGAACCCCATGCACTCGACGACGCAGGAGCCGTATGCTGTTCTATGATTAAAGCACAGGACATCAGAATAAATAAGGACCTCAAACCTCTCATCGATAATTACATCGGCTACATTATGAATCAAGAATACCGGCTCAGTGATGGAACATTCGCTCGACTGCGACCGCATAAGAACACCGTTTGGCTCGACGATATGTTCATGGGGGTGCCGGCATTGGCATATAGGGGAAAGCAAACCAAAGACTCTAGTTTTTTTGATGAAGCGGCTAAACAGGTACTCCTGTTTAAAGAGAAAATGTTTGTGCCAGAAATGGGACTCTTCCGCCATGGATGGGTGGAGGATATGACCGACCATCCGGCGTTCTTCTGGGGAAGGGCCAACGGATGGGCTGTGCTTACAATGTGTGAGGTCTTGGATGTGCTGCCGCAAGACCATCCCAAGCGCAATGAAATCCTGAACCTCCTCAGAAGTCATCTCAGAGGATTGGCACGCGTGCAGCATCACGATGGTTTCTGGCACCAGTTGCTCGACCGAAACGACACATACCTCGAAACTTCTGCCACCGCCATCTATACTTATGCCTTTGCTCATGCTGTCAACAAAGGATGGGTAGATGCCAAGGCCTACGGACCGGTGGCGCAACTGGGGTGGCATGCCGTGGAGTCGGCTGTCAATGAGATTGGGCAGGTTCAGGGTGTTTGTGTGGGAACGGGAATGGGATTCGATCCTGCGTTCTATGCCTACAGACCTGTGCATGTCATGGCGGCACACGGTTACGGACCTGTAATATGGGCAGGGGCGGAGATGATTCAATTGCTGAAAAAACAACACCCGAAAACCAATGACAGTGCCGTCATGTTCTACGACCAACCGGTACCTACCGATGAGCCTATCTTCAACTACGACGGGAAAATCCGCTATTAAGATGTCAAGACATTATATATGGCTCTGAATATTCTATAAGATAACAGAATACTCAGAGCCATATTCATACTTAAGAATGGAACCCTGATCCTTAATCTTTTGGAAGGACAAACTTAATGGGCTGGACATAACGACAACGCACAGGCCGCCCGTCCACCGTAGCTGGCTTCCATTTTGGCATGTAGCTCACCACGCGTACGGCCTCGGCATCACATTCCTCACTCACGGAACGCAGCACCTTGATGTTGCTGATCCAGCCGTCTTTCTCTACGATGAATTCCAATGCCACTGTGCCTTCCACTTTCTCTGCCATCGCCTTTTCGGGATATTTCAGATTGTGTGAGAGAAACAAGGCCAGGCCTTTCATGCCACTTGGATATTGAGGAAGGACGTCGGGACGGAGCTCCACGTTCTCCTCTGTTGTGTTGGCGGAACTGTCTGTTTCAGTTCCTACTTGGGCGCTTGCGGAAAGACTGAAGGCGAAAATCGATAAGAATAGAATCAATTGTTTCATAATCATAGCTTTTGTGTTTGATAGGGTTAAAATGTAGGTTGTCTGTTCTCTATGTTGTGTTTCTGTAATAATCTGATGAGCTGACTATGGAAGGACATGGAAATGAAAGGCTGACTTGAAGAATCATTTAATCACCAGCATCAAGGTTTCCTGAAGCTTTTTCAACGCAGGGTTCTGCTCTTCCATCTTCTGCATCTGTTCGTAGGGACTTAATATGCGGGCTGGACCAGAACTTTCCACTTCTTTCATCACCATCTCCAGATTGCTGATGCCCAACACTTTCTTCATGCCGTTCAGGATGCCAATGCGGTTAGTCTTGAAAAAGTCTTCCACGTTCTGGTTGGCCACTTCTATTCCAATCTTGTCTTGCTCAAGCAGCTTAGGGACCACGCTTTCCATGCGGGAAGATATAAAGCGGTCAGTGGCACCGATTTCCTGAGCCACAGTGTGCCATGCCACTTCCACTGACGTCTGGTCAATCACCACTGGTTCTGCCTTTGCAGGCTTTGTGGATTTAGAAGAAGCCTCCACGGCTGAAGGGGTGGACGACGCATCAGATGATGGCGCAGGGGTAGGTTGACTTGTGTGAAATATAGAGGTGGAACGGACGGATTTCAAACCATTGTCCTTCTTCGCCATCGATGAGAGCGGATGGTGCAGAGGGGTGGACGAGGGAGCTGGAGACGTGAAGCCTGAGGTAGGGGGAACCGTGTCTCTTTGGCTTGATGAAGGCACAAAAACATCTTGCGCCACAGGAGATGGGTTGCCTGCAGCGGTGGATGAACGTGACGGTGGGGTAGAGGATGGTGCCTCTGTTTTCTGGCCCGGATGAGGTGTCCCAGTGTTCGGCTGGCCGGATTTTTTGAATACCGGTCTCAAACGGGCGCTACTTGGGGGAGACGGTGTCCCCCTCAGCCAGCTGACTGATTTCTATCAAGGTCAGCTCAATCAGCAGACGGCGGTTCTGACTGTTCTTGTAGTTCAGATCGCAGTCTGTGCACTTTCGCATCGCGCCGTAGAGAAAACGGACGTCGCATTTTTGAGCTTGGGTTAAGTATTGCTGACGGATTTCATCAGAGGTTTCAAGCAGGCTCACGGTGGAGGCGTCCTTGCTGATGAGCAGGTTGCGGAGATGACTGTTCAAGCCACCGATGAAATAGCTGCCGTCAAAGCCTTTGCTCAGCACTTCGTTGAAAGTCAGCATCAAAGAAGGTATGTCACCCGACAAGAAATAATCCACCAACTTGAAATAATAGTCAGTGTCAAGCACATTCAGGTCGGCTATCGTCTGTTTGTAAGTGATGTTGCCCTGGCAAAATGCTGCCACTTGGTCGAATATCGACAGGGCGTCACGCATGCCGCCGTCGGCTTTCTGGGCAATCACGTTCAGAGCCGACGACTCGTATTGGATGCCTTCCTGAGTGGCTACGCGCTCCAGGTGGCCGATGATGTCCTGAACCGTCATGCGGTTGAAGTCATATATCTGACAGCGCGACAGGATGGTAGGAAGCAATTTGTGTTTCTCTGTTGTCGCAAGAATGAAGATGGCATGGGCCGGAGGCTCTTCCAATGTCTTCAGAAAGGCATTGAAAGCGGCTTGTGAGAGCATGTGAACCTCGTCGATGATATAGACTTTATATTTTCCAAGTTGTGGAGGTATGCTCACCTGGTCGCATAGGTCGCGGATGGCGTCAACACCGTTGTTTGATGCGGCATCGAGTTCGTGGATGTTCAGCGAACGCTGTTCGTTGAATGCTTTGCATGATTCACATTCCTCGCAGGCATCTCCGTTGGGAAGGGGATTCATGCAGTTGATGGTCTTGGCAAAGATGCGAGCGCATGTCGTTTTTCCTACACCGCGAGGGCCACAGAACAAATAGGCGTGGGCCAGCTTTCCACTCGTGATGGAGTTTTTCAATGTCGTTGTCAACGACGACTGACCCACAACCGAGTCAAACGTCATCGGACGGTATTTACGGGCTGATACGATATAGTTTTCCATCTTCCTTTTTAGATAAGATCGATAGTGTTTGCGTTATTTTTGCAAATTTACAATTTTAATTGTATTTTCAAGCCTCTTTTTCATAAAATTCATCCTTGAATTATTGCATTCTTTCCCGGAATTGTTAAACTTACTTAATTCTTTTCCCCAACTTATTCCTCCTTCTTTTTATTTTTATAACTTTGCAGTCCTTTCGAAACACTGAATCATGGGGTTGACACGGATTTGACAGCATGTAGAGGTGGTACGTAAGCATGCAGAGCGTTGATGGCTGGCTCTTTAATATCGGCTCTCAAGCAATTTATCTGGCGAAAACAACTACGCTCTCGCTGCGTGATCGAAGATCAGTAGATCAGCGCTTAATTCCTTCACCAGGTGAGGGAACGAGACATCGCCCTGACAGCTCTTGTTCCGAGGCGGTCAGATCAGCGGTGCGGCAAATTCGGAAATAGTTGCGGCAGGCCTCGATGTCGTAATGAAATTTTAGAGGATAAGGATGGATTTGGTAGTCCGGGTCTTGATTCATCTCGAAAATCTAAACCGGAATAAGCATGTAGAAAGCGTATGGCTTCCTTGTTTGGACGAGGGTTCGACTCCCTCCAGCTCCACTGAAATATGGACAACTTTAAAAAAAATCCTGCATTTTCTTGAAATGCAGGATTTTTTAGTTTTTTCTGAATACCTTTCCAATAGGAGTCCTTTCTGTTTTTTTTTGTGTGGCGGATTTTGTCGGTTGCTTTTCTTTATTGGAAAGGTTATCGTGTTACTACTTTTACTTTACCAACTTCTTTCCATTCTTAATGTAAACAACTCGTTCGGGAATTTTGTCGAGCCTTCTGCCTTGGAGGTCGTAGATGGCGTTTGAGTGCATCAATATGGAATATTCTTGGATATTCTTAATTATTGTAGCGGAGCCAAGACATGTTATTGTTGTTTCTTTTTTCTGATTGTCTTCATGGAAAATTATATCGTAAGTTCCTGGTTTGAAGCCTGGTAACTTAACGTCATATCCGTAGTTCCTCATATCCGTTGCCTCAATACCACCAAGACCATGGACTTGTTGTATATCTACGGTGATGGTCGAACCTTTGATGTGGCACTGCATAATATCGAATGGGTCTCTATGCAAACATGACCTCCCAAAGACATGAAGTGAATCGTCTATAAATTCAAAATTCATTTTTTCATGGGTGAGCCATTCTATTATACTCTTTTCATCCTCTTCTTTAATGGATTCTTCATTATATGGGAATGTTTTTATAAAGGGCATTGATTTATAATTATCATAATTCAAAGCGAAAGAAATAACAGGATTCACTGAGGAATAGTTGAAAAACAAAAGATGAGTATCTCTTACATCTGAATAATCAGATTCTCTTAGCAATCCTGTTTTTACAGATCCTACGTTCTCAATCCAAATGTCTTCCCTATCCTGATCATCCAATCCTTGAAGTTTGAACACCTTCAACTCATCATTCAGTTCGGTATATTCCGTTATTTCACCAACATTTGTTACCTCGACAACTTTATATCTGTTACCGTCTCCGTCTGCGACTTCATCACCTAACGATAAATCATAGTCAAACATAAGAACGTCTTCTTTCTTTTCTTCGTCAAAACAATATACCCTGCTGTCTTCTGAACGAAAATGTAAAACAAGAAATTGATCTGGATTGGCATAATAATCATAAAAAGCAGGATATGGAGAGACCAGTACATCACAATACTCATTTCCATTAAACGTGAAGACTTTGTCCTTTTCTGTCGGTAGCACTTGAATGGATTTAAAAGAACAATTATTATCATTAGGACAATATACATACCATATTGTGCGGGGCATAAGATTATTTATTTCATCAGACGCTCTCAAATTCATTGGAAGAAGGATGAATGTGATGATTAGAAAGAATGATTTTAAAATATTCTGGTTCTTCATAACATTTATATCTTTTATAAAAATACACAAAATTAGATGTTATTACTGAGTTAACATATAATATTATATTGAGCCAGCCACTCCTATGCTAACACTTGAGGAATATGCTCCATAGCTGGTTATTCCATAACGGGGAGCGTATGATGCAGTTGTAGAATACGGTTGAATGTCTATCCCGCTCATACTGTAACTGTTGCTTACGGATTCGTTCTTTATACACAATGCGGTAGCTCCAGTGTTGCGTAGGAAAATGCCACTCTTTGTTTCAGTAGTCTTAAATGAGGCTAAATATGTGCTGTCTCCCTGATAGCCAACCGATAATGCTGACAATGGAGTTGAAACGGTTCCTACCGCCACCTTACCGTTAGGTACTACTTTTACCTGAGCGTTTACGCATACACAAAAAATGAATAAGGCAAATAAAGCCATTATGGAAATAATCTTTTTCATAGTACTTTTTTTAAATAGAAATTATTGAATGTGAACTGAAAATAAGAAGAGTGCTAATTAATATGTAGGAGTGGATCAGATACTGCAAATATAGTGAAAAAAGAATACAAAACAAATAAATCAAACTTTTTTTATTGCTGTCTGCTGAATGCTTTGTGGGGGACTCTGATGGTATTGGGGGTGACGGCTTGCAATAAACAGAAAATTGCAGCTGCAGAAAGCATTATTAAGGAATTGATTTTGTTCATCATTGCTGAAGGGATAGATTTACGTTTAAGGACGAGGGTTCGACTCCCTCCAGCTCCACTGAAATATGGACAACTTTAAAAAAAATCTTGCATTTTCTTGAAATGCAGGATTTTTTTGTTTAAGTAATTAAGGTGTTCCGTTTGATGTTCTGAAAATCCTGTTTTAAACATTAGCTTGTAGGAACATACTTTATGTATGTCCGAAAATCTTAATTTGGACCACAGAACTAAATAGCCAATCTATTTATCGTTTTTCGTTGTGATTTTTGGTTCGCCGTAGCAATTCCTAATCAATACTATCCCTCTCTGCAAATAATAATCCTTTTAATCCAGCGCGCAGCGCGATGTTTTTTAAAAATAAAGATTCCGCTGATTTCTTCACGAAATCCAACTTATGTATGAGCATAACTAATACTTTATGTTGAAGTAATCCAAAAATGTCTTAAACTCGTCTTGTGCCGTGAGACAAGTGTCAGTGAGATAGCCGTAAATGTGTTCACTAACTCTGTGTTTTGCGGCGAATTGGGCAACTGAAATAAAATCCATATCGGCAAGTTTTTAATCAAAATCCTCAGCCGAGGTGTTAAAATATTCCGATATCGGCAAGAATATCATATAATAATCATCCCCAAGGATAAAAAATTAGTTAATCGACCTTGAATGTGTCAACGTTTTTCAGGGATAGTCAAGGTTATCGTGTTGACGTGAATAAGATTAACAATCATGTCTTACCACTACACATGAATATAGGAGTATTATATTTAATTAATAGACAATATAACTATTATTATATTTCTATTTGAAATTGCTATAATCGCAATTATAATATTTGGGAAAGCGTGTCGTTTAAATATTGTATCAAAGTCAAATGACTGAAAGAATTATGTGGTTAACTGACAAAATAGATAATTAAATCACATTTATTTGTCGTATTTATGCATATTTAACGAGAATAATTGTCGGTAATTTAAAATAATTTGCTATTTTTGCAATGAAATTTCACAAAATATCAGACGTCATTATGTTATTGTCAGCTAAATTTGAAAACATTTACTCGTTTAACGAGGAAACGCGCATCTTGTTCACAGCCAGCAAGAGCGACCATTTGCCGTTGCAAGTGTCACGTGCGGAGAAGCGAGATGATATATCTGTGCTCCGTATGGGATTGATTTATGGTGCCAATGCTTCTGGAAAGTCAAACATCATAAAATGTTTGGCGATTATCAAGGAGTTTGCCTTGAATGGTTGGAGCAACCTCAAATATAATTACTTCAAGATGACTGATGAACCCCAAGAGCGTTCGAGTATCGAATTGGAGTTCAAGGCAGACAACCAGTTCTTTGCTTATGGAGTAGCTTTCTCGAAGGGCGGCTTGCTTGAGGAATGGCTATATAAGACTGGCAGCCGCAATGACACCATGATCTTTGAGCGTAAACGCAATGGTGACAGTTGGGATAATACTATTGCACCTCAGTTCCTGAAGGATGAGGATGGACAATTCTTGAAGTTCCTGATTGATGGCACTCCAACCAAGGGTACTTTCTTAAGTGAGTATATCAAGCGTAACGGAAAGGGAATAGATACGATTAAGTCTGCTCGTAAATGGTTTGAGAATCTGAATATCATCTTCCCTAATACTCATAGAACGGATTACCCATTCCGGGTTGTGAACGACACACAGTTCAGAACTGTGATGCGCGAACTGCTAAATTATTTTGGAACAGGTATCTCAGACCTTCGTCGCGTAGAGTCTAAACCTGAAGAATTGGGCATTCCCGACGAAATCAGACAAAAGATTGAAGAAAGTCTTGAAGGAAAAGGCTCCGAATCTGGCGTAGTGATTCACAATGAGAACCGCTTCATCTTTGCAGAAAAAGATAAGTCGAAGAATCTGAAGTGGTATGAGCTGAAAACCATACACAAGAAGGATGGCAGTAATTCAGATTATATATTCGAAATGTTCGAAGAGTCTGATGGAACGTCACGTCTATTCGATTTCATTCCAATGCTTATCGATATGCGTGCTAATGATGCTGTCTATGTGATTGACGAAGTTGACAGGAGCCTGCATCCAATGTTGACATTGAAATTGTTGGAGATGTATAATAGCTTGCTTAGAAGCGATTCACAAATGCAGTTGATTTGCACCACACACGAGTCTAATCTGCTTTCTACCGCACCTATCCGTCAGGATGAAGTCTGGTTTGTAGAAAAGGACAAAAAAGGAGAAAGTCATTTGTCTTCACTCTGTGAGTACAAACCGAGGGAAAATGTACAGAAAGGTTATCTGAACGGTCGCTATGGAGCGATTCCATTCTTTGGTGAACTGAATAATATTCATTGGGACGATGCGAAGCAGGAATAGTTTGATGCGCGAACGTCGCGAGGCATTTCGTGACGCTCGCCTTATAGTCATAGCCTCCGAGGGCAAAGACACGGAGCGGATATATTTCAAGGCATTAGCCAAGGAATATACCAATCCACGCGTGCACGTACATATTTTGGAACGAAGTGAAGCAGAGCAGAATAACTCCAGCCCAGAACATGTGTTGAAGCAGCTGAATAACTACAAGGAACAATATGAGTTAGAGGCAGATGATGAACTCTGGTTAGTCGTTGACAAAGACCGCTGGACTGTGGCCATGCTTTCTCGTGTGGCCACGGAATGTTCGCAGGAGGTTGCTATGCACATGGCTTTAAGTAATCCTTGTTTTGAACTTTGGTTATTATTGCATATAGAAGATGCAGCATCGCTGACACCAGAAGAACAGATGCTATGGATGGAGAATCGCCGAAAGTCTAAAAATGCTGACCCATATTTGAAGGTGCGTTTGCGTCAGAAAATGGGTTCCTATCATGAGTCTTCCTATGACGCTCTATCTTTGATAGCCCACGTAGAAGATGCGATAGAGCGGGCAAGGGCATTGGACAAGAATCCAACTGACCGTTGGCCGCAAACTCTCGGTTCGCGAGTGTACCTATTGGCTGAGAGCGTGATGAATAGGAAGTAATACATTGAACGAACAGAGGTAGTCTTGAAAAGGCTGTGGTCAATGCTGATCGGTCTGTGGAAGAGAAACAGAAGAGCGACAGAGATTATACTTACTCAGAATTGGGAAGGTTGATGGAAAGGTTGGGAAGCATATAATAATCATCCCGAAAGATAAATTAGTGTGGTGTTCAATTTGATGTTCTGAAGGTTCTGAAGAACATTCTGAAAATACTAACATGTAGGGACATACTTTATGTGTGGCCGAAAATCTGGATTTGAAACACAGACTGTGAAGTGAACACCCTTATTGTTTAGGGGTTGTTCTAAAGCCAGAGAGAACACCCAATAGAAAAATATAACTAATTTTTAGAACAATCATTATTCTTATATGATTGTAATCTAATGTCTGAAAACCTTCCCTTTTCGATAATAAAAGTCTGTCAACAACAACGAGATAAAACAGTTAGTGTTTTTCTACAGTTCGTATAAATCATCTAATCGTATTTCTGCCTAATGTCTCCCCAGTATTCATTCCGAGTTAGACCATCAGTGGTAACCATGATGGAATGAATGGCTTTTTGGGTGCCTGTTACGGTCTGGAAAACATTTCGTTTGCGGGCAAGTTCATTTGCATTATCGGAAGTGATGGTATATTACGCCACAGATATAATACTTTATTCGTGAGAAAACAAGCGGAAAGATGAAAAAAACAAAGATTCCGCTGGTTTATTATCGAAATCTAACTTTGGCAGTGTTTTACGAGCTACATGACTGATGAGACTTGACACTTTAAACCGAATAACAACAAAAAGCGGCCGAAAAGTAGTCTTCCATAAAACTATATAAATATTCTTCTGAACCTTTTTATTGATTTTAGTCGTTAAACTTTCCGTTGGCGAACCCGAAGTATTTTGTAAAGAATGTCTTTAGCCTGTTAAGGACATGCTCTAACTTGCCTTGGCGGTTTGCATTCGGGTCAAATGGGTTGATTGGAGGCATGATGTTGTTAAGTTCTAAACCGCCTTCAGGAACGTATCCTCGGGTGAATGCCATTTCAATGAACTCTAAGGCTTTGTCGCTCTTCAGATGTTCTTCGGCAACAAGTTCTGTGAATTCAGCCTTTTTCTGTTCATTGAGATACGTCTGCCATGCCTCATAGACATCACCAGTTGCGGTCATGCTTTCTATGAAGCGTTCTATAAGTTCCTTCTTGTCACGCAGGTCGGCACTCGACTCGATGGACTTGACGATGCGGATATGTATCTCACTATCCTGACAATGGCTGTCATGATATTGCTTAACCAGATAGAGAATATAATCAATGTTGACTTCCACCTGCTTGACGAGTTCCATTTCAAACTCGATGTCATCATTAACATTAGTCTTATCGCTATCATTGTGAGCACGGTAGTAATCATACAAGTCTATGTAAACACTTGTATAATCTTGGATTTCTCTTGCAGTAAGTGGATTGAGTTGTGCGAACTGGTCAAAACAGCTTAACATGTTGATGAAGCGGAGTACAGTTCCGAATAACTTAATGAAGTCTCGCTCCTTTTGTTCTCCCACAGGGATAGTACCAGGAGGAACCAGTGCCTTCAACGCCTCTACATATTCCACATAACCCTTAACGTGTTTGCCCTTCTCATCTGTATAGCCATTGAAATAGTCCTCGAACGGACGGAGTATCACCGTACCCTTGGCATCGGCATCGCCAAAGAGCGACAGAGCCTTGTTTGTCTGGTCTTCAAGATTGCGGAAACATACAATGTTGCCGGCATTCTTTAATGTGTTTAGAATACGGTTTGTACGGCTGTAAGACTGTATCAGACCATGAAAGCGCAAGTTCTTATCTACCCACAGCGTGTTGAGGGTGGTGGCATCGAAGCCTGTCAGGAACATGTTCACCACGATAAGGATGTCAATCTCACGGTTCTTCATGCGAAGAGACACATCCTTGTAATAGTTTGGGAACTTGTCAGCAGACGTGTCATAGTTGGTAGAGAACATTTTGTTATAGTCCTCGATTGCTCGCTCCAAGAAGTCACGGCTGCTTTCATCCATGCCATCAGTGCTGTCTGAATCTTCATCTTCGATTTCTTCGCCAGCTTCGTCATTGACTCCGTATGAGAATATAGTGGCTATTTTCAGCCTCTTGTTCTCTGGTAATTCCGCCATCTGCCTATGGAATTCATTGTAATAGAGTTTGGCGGCTTCTATGCTTTGTACGGCAAAAAGGGAGTTAAAACCGCTGAGTCTGGCCTTCTTCCTGACTTCCTCATAGTCAATTTCTCCGTAATGTTTCACTACATCTGCTACATCGTTCAACTGTTTGAAGATGTAAGAACTTGCCTGTTTCGTCTGCTGAGCATAATGCTCCAGAATGTAGCTTGTCACATTGCCGATACGTTGTGTTGACATCAATGCCTTCTCACGTTCAATATCCCAAACCTGAGCGTTTTCGATGCTCTTCTTGCTCTTCATGGTGCTGACGTATGTCACACGGAATGGGAGTACATTGTGGTCACGGATAGCATCAACAATGGTATAGGTATGGAGTCTTCTGCTAAAGACATCATCCGTTGTTCTGAGGTTGCCACGGCCACCAGATACATTCTCAACAAAGATAGGTGTGCCTGTAAAACCAAAGATGTAGTATTTCTTAAACTTCTTGACTATAGCAGCGTGCATATCGCCAAACTGTGAGCGATGACACTCATCAAACACCAGTACAACATTCTTGCCGAATATCTCATGCGTTGGGAATCTCTTAATCAGAGATGTGAGTTTCTGTATTGTGGTTATCACAATCTTGCACTTCGGGTTTTTCAGCTGTCCTTCCAGTATTTTTGTTGATGAGTTACCATTGGCAGCACCTTTCTGAAATCGGTCATATTCCTTCATGGTTTGATAGTCAAGGTCTTTGCGGTCAACTACAAACACGACCTTATCTATGAAGTCATATTTGGTCGCCAACTGTGCTGCCTTGAACGAGGTCAGGGTTTTGCCTGAGCCTGTTGTGTGCCATACATATCCGCAAGCATCTATTGTGCCTTGTTTCCTCATGTTGTGGGCACGTTCAATCTGGTTCAGAAGTGCTTCGGTTGCGGCAATCTGGTAGGGGCGCATCACAAGAAGCAGATCTTGTTCTGTCAGCACACAGAAGCGTGTGAGTACATTGAGCAGCGTATGTCTGGAGAAGAAGGTGGCGGTAAAGTCAACAAGGTCGTTGAGCACCTGATTAGTGGCATCTGCCCAATAGCTGGTAAACTCAAACGAGTTGCTTGTCTTGGGCTTATTTTTGTTCCCTCCCTTTTTTATCTCATTGATATGACTGTCTCGAGTAGTATTGCTGTAATACTTTGTTTGTGTGCCGTTGCTCACCACGAATATCTGAACATACTCAAACAATCCGTTTCCTGCCCAGAATGTCTCTCGCCCGTAGCGGTTTATCTGGTTGAAAGCCTCTTTGATGCTTACACCACGCTTTTTCAACTCTATGTGTACCAATGGTAAGCCATTCACAAGAATGCTGACATCGTAGCGGTTTGGACGTTTACCGTTCCACACCTCGTACTGGTTGATTACCTGCGTGCGGTTGGCATGGACATCATCCTTCTTTATCAGATAGATGTTCTTTTCCTCGCCATTGTCGCACTTCAGGGTCTTTACAAAGTCGTTTTGTATTGTCCTCGTCTTGTCAACTATCCCTTTTCCTTCAGAGGCTATCTCTGTTTTGAAGAAACGGTTCCATTCGTTGTCTGTGAAGTGATAGTTGTTCAGTTCCTCCATTTTCGTGCGCAGATTGTTGATGAGTTCATCCTCATTGTGTATCTGGGCATATTCATAGCCTTGCCGCTGGAGTTGTTCTATGAATGATCGCTCTAAGTCAGCTTCTGTCTGATAGCCTTCATCTGCAACCATTGCCTGACGCTCATAGTGAGCCACAACGGTACTGGTGTTGTTTTCCGAAAGTATGTTGTAATTCATGTCGGTTTTTTTCGTTATTAACGTTCCTGACGTTCTTAACGTTAATCACGTTGTTCTCGTTCTTAACGTTCTTAACGTCACGAACGTTCTTCTTGTTCCTCATTGATTCGGTATGCTTTTGCTCCCATTGCATCCCGTTTCCGTGTATTTGCTGCAGCTCCAAAACGCCTTGCCTTGGTTGCTCCCTCGTTTGACATAGCGTTTCACCATCGGTGCACCGCACTTTGGACACCTCGGTGCTCCCTCTTCCATGTTCTGTTGCCGCTGCGTCTCAATGCGTTCTTTCGTCATGTTCTCGGCGAAGCCTCCTGTCTGCTTGAACGTGGCGAGCCTGCCTTCAAGGTAGCAGGTAGCCATACTGTTCACTCTTGAGCAAAGTATCAATAGGGTGTTGGCAGCCGTCGTTAAATCATTCTCTATCCATGGGTCAAAATGCTCTTTCTGTTTGAGCACGTGTTCCATCATGTCGTGCATTATGTCTTCGCCATAGTTTGGCATATCGGGCTTCATCCCTCTTATGGCAATGCTATTGGGGTCGTTGTTGCGCCAAGCCACTTGCTTGTTTGCCATGAGGATAAACGAGAAATCGTTGCTAAGTTCGTTGATACTGGCGCGTGCCACATCCACCAGCTTCATCTCAGTCTCTATAGAGGTCTGGTGGCGCGATACCCCTTCGGCTATATTTGCCTGACCAGAACGAGCTGCTTGGGTCATTTGGTCAAACAGTCTCCCACACGGATCATTCTTTTGGTTGAGAAACCGTCGGCAGAAACTGAACGTCCCCAACTGGATAATGCTTGCCAGCACCCACATATCCATATACATATAGCCGGCGGTAGAACCAATCTTTACTCCCATTATTTTCTTGTTTTTAGTTTTCTATTGTTATTTGCGTTCTTAACGTTACTATCGTTCCTAATGATCTTTTCGTTTCTAATAGAAATAACACTCTTCCCGTTATGCTGCATCGAATGTCAGCAATTTGTTGCGATAATACTCATATTGCTGACGGCGAGCCTCAATCTCCGCAGGCAAGCCATTCTGCAAATCGGTAGTGAGGGCTTCAAATCGGTCGAGGATGGAAACTATGCGGGCTTGTTCTTCTAATGGGAAAACTGGAATATTAATATCTTCTACTGCACTTGCATCTAAAGTAGGGATTCCTGCCTTACGGACGCGTGACTGAATTAGGTGTTGTTTGATGGCTAATGCGTAATAGACATACTTTGGCATTACAGAATTATTTAAATCCAAACAAAAACACCCATCAGATGACCAGAAATCCGTATCACAAAAGCCTACGGTTCCAGCTGAAGCTCCTACATTTATTATCATGACAGTATTTGCATTTCTATTCTTCATTGAATATTTCCCAATTGGACTAAGGCCTCCATGATAGACAGGATATTTATTCTCTTCTGATAGCATCTTTTTGGTCAATCGTTTACCTCTCATAACTGTTCCTATCTTGCTGATTTTCTTCCATGTCACTTGCTTACCCCCCCTAATTTATTGAATGTCAGCAACTTGTTGCGATAATACTCGTATTGTTGCTTGCGTGCTTCCAGCTCCGCTTCCAGCTCCGCTGTAAGCGTAGTCATCTTGTCGAGAACTTCAACTATGCGATTTTGAATTTCCAATGGTGGGAGAGGAATTGAAAGGTTTTCAATTGCATCGCGAGATAAACGTGGTACACTTGCCTTTCTTACCTGTGACTTAAGTTTATTTTGTTGAGTCATCAGGTAATAATAGATGAATTTGTCAGCAAGCACTTCGCTTTCTACAGATGAACAGTCATCTGCTGCCCAAAACTCACTATTGCAAAATCCTATTTCTCCAGCAGCACCTGCACAAATAACAAAAGTTGTTCCTGGCTTTCTATTACTTGATTCGTACATGCCTAAAGAAGTAAGGCTATTTTGATAGACAGGATAACCGGCACCATCACCAAGCTGTTTTTTTACAACTCTTACACCTCTTCTGATTTCACAAATATCTCCAAGTTTTACATATTTTACCCCCTCCGGGCAAAGCCTCTTTATCATTTGTTCTATACTTTCCATATCTTACAATGTTTTTACAAGTTCATCTATCTCTTTGCGCAAAACATTTTGGTGAGCCACGATACGTGCGATACGTTCGTTCAATTCGTTAATATCGACCTCTTCACTTGTGTCTTCTTTCTCAACATAGGTTGAAACTGTTAGATTATACTTCTGTGCCTCTATCTCTGGCGTGGTCACAACCTTGCTAAAGTATTCAATTTCTGTTTTATTGAACTGAACATCATATATCTTTTCGATATTCTCGTCACTTAGTTTGTTCTTATTGCCTTCATGTACAAACTCATTGCTTGCGTCAATGAAGCATACCCGGTTGTCTGGCTTGTTCTTCTTCAAGACTATGATACAAGTAGCGATGGACGTACCAAAGAAAAGATTCAGAGGAAGTTGGATGACCGTATCTACATAGTTGTTACTCACCAGATATTGGCGGATCTTCTGCTCTGCACCACCACGATAGAGCACACCCGGGAACTCGATGATGGCAGCTGTGCCTTCTGTTGACAACCATGATAGCATGTGCATAGTGAAGGCAAGGTCGGCTTTGCTGGCAGGAGCAAGAACGCCCGCAGGAGAGAAGCGTGGGTCATTGATGAGTGTTGGGTCGTTTGGACCATCCCAAGGTGTCGAGTAAGGAGGATTTGAAACGATGGCATCAAAAGGCTCTTCGTCGGCATGACGAGGATTCTTTAATGTATCGCCCTGCTGAATGTCAAAATGGTCGTAGTTGACGTTGTGCAGGAACATATTCATACGGCAGAGATTATAGGTCTTCAGATTGATTTCCTGACCGAAGAAGCCATCAATAACATTCTTTGTGCCAAGTATCTCCTTGAACTTCAGGAGCAACGAACCGCTGCCACATGCAGGGTCATAGACCTTGTTGACCGATGTGCGCCCACTGGCTGCAATCTTTGCAAGCAGGAAACTCACCTCGGCAGGGGTATAGAATTCTCCGCCCTTAGTCCCGGAGTTAAGAGCATACATTTTGATAAGATGCTCGTAGCAGATTCCGAACACATCAAGACCAGAATCTTGATATTTTGCAAATTCAAGGTCACGCACACTCTCCAGAAGGGTGGTCAGGAGTTCGCAACGCTCGGCAACTGTACCACCAAGTCCCGGATCATTGGTGTTAAAGTTGGCAAACAAGCCTTTCACATCAGTCTCACTAGCTGTACCTATGGCACTTTCTTCAAAAGCTCGGAAATTGTTGGCAAGTGTTGTGTTGAGTTCAGGGTCGTTCTTAGCCTTGTTTGCCACATTTATGAACAGATGCGATGGCAAAATAAAGAACCCTTTAGCATTAATAATCTGGTTTCTGGCATTCTCTGCCATTTCATCTGACATATTCACATAGTCTGGATTCGGCACTCCTGCATCTTTCATCAGTTTATTGCAGTAGTCAATCACATCCTCAGAGATAAATCGGTAGAACAAGCTACCAAGCATAAAGTCCATAAACTGGACGGGTGATACCTTGCCACCATGAACGAGGTTGGTTGCGGTCTTCCAAATCAGACCGCCTAACTCGTTGCGAAGTTCGTCTGCTGTCATATAGATGATTATTTGTTTACATGGGTTGGAACTAGCAGCTCTTGGATATTGACCTCCAAAGCATTTGATAAATCACGCTACGCATCCAGCCTCGGCTGTGTAGTGTTGGTGCTCCATTTTGAAATGGTTGCAGGGGCTTTTCCGATTTCTGCTGCAAGCCACTTGGTGGTGCGTTTTTTCTGCAAATACAACTTTTTGGCGATTTATATCTTCCTTATTAAGTGAAGTTTATTTGTTATGAGGGCAAATATACTGATTTTTTCTGAAATATAGATGCTTTTGAATGCATTACACCCTTGAGTTCTGTCATTCCCCCTCGGAGTGCCGCATCCGGGTTAGTTCTATGGATTCTTTTCCTGTCAGATGCTCTATGTCGAGACGAATCATCACCATTCGGTCCAAACCTTTCTTCAACTCGGCTTGCAGACTCTCTTCATGGTTGGGGTAATAGCGGTTTCCAAGTTGGCGGGCTGCTTTCAATTTCTCGTCTGCATCTTCAATAAGCCGGATACGGCCGAAAGCAATCACACTCCGGTAGTAGGTGGTGTATTCCTCAGGTTGAACCTGATCTTGTTCAACAACACAGAAGGAGGCTTTGTCATGATGTTTGATAGCATCAATCTTGTGACCGCTCAATGCGCTGTGAAAATAAAGTGTGCCCTCTGAATATACATAGCTGATGGGCACTGCGTAGGGGTAGTCGTCGTCGCCAAGCAATCCCAATACGCCAGAGGTGCATTTCTTCAATATGCCAATAGCTTCTGCATCGGAAAGCTGCTGGCACTTACGTCTCATTGCTCTGAATTCATCCATAATGCTATTCTGTTTCTTTTGAAAGCAAAAGTATGAATTTCTTTTTATTGTGCCAAGTTTTCTTTTGATGTTTTTATAAGTAATATCTGACTGATAATGATTGAATAATAGTTCATACGCTTGTGATTTTGCAATTATTCTGCAAAATATTAAAATATCAACCAAATAAATGTCAAGAAAACTTAATTGATGTTTGTTAAGAATGTATT
>R25__coassemble_578_pt1 | contig 21548 bp, 20 predicted proteins | sample R25__metabat2_high_PE_055 | metagenome-assembled genome bin R25
TTTGCAAGGTATTTTGTACTTTTAAAGGTAATAAATGTTCAAACGATATTTAGTAATCTATTTTGAATTTATGTCCAGAATATTACGATTCTCTTTCTTGATGCTTTTGCTTGCCGCTTTCCATCTGGGAGCATACGCACAGGAACAGACTGAGGCAAAGGCTGCCAAGGTGAAACTGACCAAAAGCGAAAAAAAAGAACTCAACGACTCCATTAGAGCAAGAGCCAGACAGAGAGCACTCGAAAAGGAAGTTGACAGACAGTATCGAAAACTGGAAAGACAAAAAATGAAGGAAATTCCAGTATCTGAGGAGGATGTGGTTTATTTATTCGGCGTCGGAACCAATTTCAATGACTCAACCGTTTATCTCACTGACATCATTCCAGTGCATAACCTCCAGATTCAGAAAAAAACGCATTTCCTGCCACATCGCACGGAGTTCAGCCTGCAGCTGCGTGAGTATCTTGAGGGACAACTTGGACTCGCACACGAAACAACTGCCATCTTCTTTGCTGACAAAAGAAAAAAAATCGCCAAAAATTACTATAAGTTGAAAAAACGCTATCTCGATGAGGGATATAGCAGTCTGATTGTCATCGACCCAGAGAAGTTCTCGTTTAAACTCCCGCAAAATGCTGTGGTGAAAGCGACAAAAAGTGAGTGAAGGATTAGATAAGATGATTTTTAAAACAGGTGGGTTCTATAAATTATGTCGAGTCGATTTTTGAATTTTAGTCGAGTGAAAAGTGTAAGTTGAAGAAGGAGTGATGCGGGCATCATGACTGATGAGACTTGACACTTTGCACTGAATAAAAACAAAAAGCGACCGAAAAGTATTCTTACGGACTTGTGAATAACCCAAAACAAAATTTTTAGAACACACCACAATCGATTGAAGATATGATTAAGCAGTACAAGGTTGCAGGACACTACTACAGAGTGATTTTCAAAGACGGAGGAATTAACGACGAGCGGCTTATCAAGTCAAGTGAGCCTTTCGAAACAGAAGTGACGGATGTGCCGCTGCTTTTCGAACTCTATGTTGACGACAGTTTTCGCCCAGAAGTGAGAGGAAAAGAAGTCGGACAGTTTGAATCTGTGGGCAACAATAATGGAGTCTATATCCGTGAGGATGGGTCGTACGAAATCCACATGAGCAACTATCTCAAGGAACAGTGCTGTCTGCTAGATGCTTCCCCTGATTTCTCCAAGGTCAGAATTGCGCTCAACGGAGATTTCTATATGAGAAAATTCGGAATCAACAATGCCTTGATGATGACCATGGCGTTTGCTGCGGCTGATAAGGAAACCGTACTTATCCATGCCTCAGTGGTTCGCGAAAACGGATATGGATATCCTTTCCTCGGAGTCAGCGGAACAGGAAAGAGCACGCATACGGGCAATTGGCTAAAATATATTCCAGGAACCGACTTGATGAACGACGACAACCCTGTAGTCAGAATAGTGGATGGAGTGCCAGTCATCTTTGGGTCGCCTTGGAGCGGCAAGACACCTTGTTACAGGAATGTGCAGGCGCCAATTGGTGCTTTCACTCAGTTAAAGCAGGCACCTTACAACAAAATCAGGAGGGAATCTGTGGTTGAGGCATTCGCTTCTATCCTCCCAAGTTGCTCTGTTATGAAATGGGACAGGAGAATCTATTCTGGTATTTGCGATACTGTGGCGAAAATCATTGAGACTGTGCCGGCTTATCTACTTGAGAACCTGCCGGACGAAGATGCGGTTAAGCTCTCTTTCAACACCATCAGGGTCAAGCAAGACGAAAAGAATGGCTGAAGAAAAAGGACATAACGGAAAACGGGTACTTCAGCTGAAAAACGAAGTCTTCTTGCCACTCGTTCTGGAATATGTGGAGCAGGGAAAGACGGCGGAAATACCACTTAAAGGGGTCAGTATGAGACCTTTTCTTGAGACAGAAAGGGATGTGGGTATTCTCTCTAAGGCACGGGCATTCAAAAAAGGGGATGTCGTGCTTGCCGAAATAGAAAAAGGACATTTTGTGCTCCATCGTATCGACCGCATCACACTCGATGGAAAGAATGTCAAAGGTCTGTGTGATGATCCTCAGGCAGATGTCACCCTCAGAGGCGACGGCAATCCGAAAGGAACCGAACATTGCAAATTGAAAGATGTCCGGGCGCTTTGTGGAAAGGTGATCAGGAAAGGAAAGTTGTGGAATCTTCAAAAGTCTAAAAGGTGGAAAGTCTATTCTTGGTACTGGACACACACGCTTTTCATGAGAAGATACCAACTTGCTGCTTTTCGGCTTGTTTTCCGGCATGAGTTGCCCAAGAGATGGAAAAGAAAATAAACGTTTATAGAAATTTTTTTTTATTATGCATATTAAGAAGGACTTTGAAGTGCGCAACATCTGCGGAGAAAACATCGTAGTGGCGCACGGACTCGACAACATCAATTTCACGAAAGTAATCACCCTCAATGAGTCGGCTGCTGACTTGTGGAACGCACTGGTGGGAAAGGAATTCTCCATCGACGATATGGTGACCGTCATCACTGACATGTATGAGGTTGATGAGGATACGGCTCGCCAGGACTGTGCTAAACTCGCAGAAAGCTGGATTGAGGCTGGTTTGGCTGAGAAATAAGCCGACCTGACTTTTGTTTGACTGCCATATTTTTTTGCCTATGCCATTCATTTCTGTCATCATTCCGGTATATAATTCCGACGACACGCTCAAAGAGTGTGTCAAGAGTGTGCTCAACCAGTCATTCAGCGACATTGAGGTCATTGTGGTCAATGATGGTAGCAAGGACGTCAGTGGGGGAATTGCAGATGACTTTGCCGAAAAAGATAAAAGGGTGAAGGTCATCCATCAAGAAAATCTTGGACGATCTATGGCCAGATGGAATGGGGTGAAGGAGGCTACAGGTGTGTGGATTGCTTTTGTTGATTCCGACGACACTCTCCCCGTCAACGCACTCAAGGACTTGGCGGAAATGGCAGATGATTCCACCGACATTGTTTTTGGTAACGGATTCACTGTTTTTGTGGATGAAAGGTCTGTGGTGGAACTCCATGAGTTCAGAAAGTTGGCTGTAAGGGCGGATGGAACTATCGGAGTACCGTGGGGAAGTCTCTACAGGAGGGATATTGTCACATATCAGGCTTTTGATGTGCCGAGGGAAATCTACAACGGAGAAGATTACATCTTCTGGCTCAACATCATATTCAAGACCGACATGCCTGTTAAGGTGGTTAACCATTCTGTCTATAACAAAGGTGAGGAACACACAGCGTCTTCTTTTTTCTGGACGGCTGACTATGCATACAAACTCAATGAATTCAGAAAAAAATATGTGCCTGCCCATTTGCATAAGATGTATATGCCGGAAATGATTGAGGACAGGCTCACAAACCTTTTTGCTGTTACGCTGTGCCAGCCAAGACGGGTGTGGCAAAACAGCCAGTTCTATAAGGATATTTTGGCGGATATGAAAGAATGTGGGATAAATTTCACGTTCAAACAGAGACTTTTCCTCTCTCTACCATCTATTGCGCTGAGGAAAACTTATTCCAAAATATCAGAGATTCTGCATTAACTCAAAGCGCGGTCAGTTCGTCCTAATGGCCAGTCGGTTTTAAAGTGTTATTGTAGCTTAAACTTGCCTAAAATCTTGTCCATCACCCAGTTCACGGAGGTGGCACTGATGTTGTTGCATTCACAGACTGCTTTGCCCTGAAGGTGATGAACCACATTCTCTATTAAAGGCAACTGAACGTATGATGGGTTCACCACCACTATTTCCTTGTGGCCATCTTTGTTGTCGAGCACTATTGGTGTGTACTCAAAAACAGAAAAACTGATGGTGCCCTGGTCGCCAACAATCTCAATCATGTCAGAACGGGCCGACTCGTACGACACGAAACACCAACTGGCTGAGCCTGTCACGCCGTTGTCAAACTTGAAGCAGGCATTGATGGTGTCTTCCACTTTGTACAATCCTCCCATATTGCTGTGGAAACCCTCTGCCTCAATGATGTGGGAACCCAGGATGTATTGAAGCAAGTCGATCTGATGAGGGGATAGGTCGTAGAAATAGCCACCACCGCCGGCTATGTCGGGCTGAAGGCGCCAAGGAAGGTTTTTTGTGTTGTAGTCCAACTCGCGGGGTGGAACGGCGAAACGGATCTGAACCGACAGCACTTTGCCAATCTCGCCGTTGCGCACAATTTCTCTCACTCGGCCGAAATAGGGAAGGTATCGGCGGTAATAAGCCACAAAACACGGTACGTCTGTGCTTTTGCTGATGCGGTTGATTCGCAGACACTCCTCGTAGCTGGCGGCCATCGGCTTTTCGATATAGGCGGGCTTGCCTGCCATCATCGACATGATGGCGAAGGTGGCGTGTGATGAAGGTGGAGTGGCGATATAGACAGCGTTCACTTCGGGGTCAGACACCAGCGACTGGGCATCGGTGTAATAGCGGTCTATGCCGTGACGACGGGCGTAAGAGGAGGCTTTTTCCTCATTGCGGCTCATCACTGCAACTACCCTCGAACCATCTACAACCGAAAAGGCGGGACCGCTTTTCTTCTCTGTCGCCTCACCGCAGCCGATGAATCCCCAACGAACATTGTCTATTTGCAACATTACTGTTTAATTTTTCTAAAAAATACGTACTTTGAGTGTTTATTTGACCAAACTCATTGCAAAAATATCCTTTTTTGGCTACATTTGCAAAAAAAATGAGATGATAATCGCTTTTCGTCTCCAACATCAATCGTTTTTCTTGACATAACGCTCAACCCATATTATTATAATGGATAATCAAGATAACAACAAATCTGCTTGGAATGAACCGTTCTACCAAACCAGGAGCATCGGAAAATGCCTCTCAATCGGAATCAGTTTCCTTTCAAACAGGTTTCTTCAAATTATGAAACTGGCTCTGCCGGTCATCTGCATTCTGGCTCTCTTCACCACAATTGTCGTGTACGTACGATGCGACGCTTCGCTCGAATACTCCATCGGACAGACTTTGCTGTTCAAAGTCTTTGCCACGGTGGCAATGACTGTGGCGGTTGCCTTCGTCGCGGCATTCGTCTATCGATGTGTCGATGTGAATATCGAAGGACTCAATGTCTATAGCGTGGGATATAAGTATCTCTATAATAAGCGATTCTTTAACAATGTCATCATTGCACTGATTGTCAGTGCGTTTTTCGTGATTGTGGCGGTCTGCCTCTATCTCCTTGCCTCACTTCTGATCCAATGGATTGGCCCGAATGAGAATGCCAGTATGGTGCAAGGAGGTTTCTCCATCACCCACATCGCTGTGGGGGCAGGGGCTGTTCTCCTTTTTGTTGCTGTCACAGTACCGCTCTATATGGCTATCAGCGTCATGATGTTGGAACGGAATGGAATATTTACAGACCTCAAACGAGGATACGTGCTCGGATGGAAAAAATGGGGAAGGGTGTTTGCGCTTGAGATGCTCGTCGTCATTCTGATTCTGATTGCGGCTCTGTTCGTCATGGCGCCTGCTTATGTGCTCTCACTCATGCAGCATTCGGCAACGCTCAGCCGAATGCAGGGAGATGCGGTCGATATTCCGGCCTATTTCTCTGTTATCACTATTGGGAGCCTTTTCATCTCATCGTTGGTCATGTCGGTGTTCATGCTCTGCAGATACCTTCCTCATGCGTATCTCTATGCCACGGCAAAATTGGAGGAGAACGATGAGGAGACGGTGGTGACTAAGAGTTGATTTTTTTTGATTGCGATTAATAACGGATTATGAGGAAAAAGAAACAATTGCCGGTTTTTGAGAATGTCACCATACAGGCGGTGGCGGCTGAGGGTAAAGCTATTGCAAGGATTGACGACAGGGTTGTGTTCGTGCCGTTTGTCGTGCCAGGTGATGTGTGCGACCTCAAAGTCACGAAGAAAAAACACAGCTTCATGGAGGCTGTGGCCACTAATATCCATGTACTCTCTCCTTTGAGGCAAGAGCCGGTGTGTCCACATTTCGGCGTTTGCGGGGGATGCAAGTGGCAGTGCCTCAAATATGAGGAACAGCTGAAAGCCAAGCAGCAGCAGGTATTCGATAACCTTACGAGAATTGGAAAAATTCAGCTACCGGAAATCTCTCCGATTATCGGGAGCGAGAAAATATATGAATATCGGAACAAACTGGAATTCGGATTCTCCAACAAGCGGTGGCTCACTGATGAAGAGGTGAGGCGGGATGTCACTTACGACAACATGAACGCCCTGGGATTCCACATCACCGGTGCATTCGACAAGATTCTTGATATCCAGAAATGCAGTCTCATGGACGATGTGAACAACCAAATCCGTAATGAGATTAGGAACTATGCTTTGGATAATGGACTCGTTTTCTATGACCTGCGCCTCAATCAGGGGCTGCTCAGGAGCATCATGATTAGAAATTCCAACAGCGGAGAACTCATGCTACTTGTGCAGTTCAGAATCGAGAACGATGATGAACACAGACAGGCTATGGCACTTATGGAGCATCTGAAGCAGAATTTCCCTCAAATCACATCTTTGCTTTATGTTGACAACCACAAGTGCAACGATACTTTTGCCGACCAGGAAATCCATGTCTATAAAGGGAACGACCATATCTTTGAACTGATGGAGGGACTGAAGTTCAAGGTCGGACCGAAATCTTTCTACCAAACCAACACAGAGCAGGCTTATAACCTCTATAAGGTGGCACGCGAGTTTGCCGCACTCACTGGAGATGAACTGGTCTATGACCTCTACACTGGCACAGGAACCATTGCCAATTTTGTGGCGGGAAAGGCTCGTCAGGTCATCGGGATTGAATATGTGGAGGATGCCATTGAAGACGCGAAGGTCAACTCCAAAATCAACAATATCGACAACACCTTGTTCTATGCAGGCGATATGAAGGATATACTCAATCAGCAGTTTATAGAGCAACATGGACGCCCCGATGTCATCATCACCGACCCACCAAGGGCTGGAATGCATAAGGATGTGGTTGATACCATCCTTTTTGCTGAGCCTGAGCGTATCGTCTATGTGAGTTGCAATCCTGCCACCCAGGCTCGTGACCTCCAATTACTCGACGTGAAGTACAAGGTGGATAAGATTCAGCCTGTCGATATGTTCCCTCATACACAGCATGTGGAGAATGTGGTGTTGCTCACAAGACGAAATGAGAATATCGTCTGAGCCGGTTCTGTTCTTTTTGTCAACTTATTATAGTCAAGAACTTTATGTCTTCAAAAGATTATTACAACAAGATATTGTCGAATAAATACACCGACTACAAAGTGACCAAACCTTGCCAGTTGCTTGAGTTTCTCATGACTTTTGTCCCGGGAAATACAAGGACTAAGGCTAAAAAGCTCCTTTCGATGAAAATGGTGTATGTCGATAAAGTCATCACCACACAGTTCGATACCCTTCTACGTCCAGGGCAACTGGTGCAGATAGCACAGAAAGGAAACCCGCATGAACTGAAAAGCAAATATGTGGAACTGGTATATGAGGATGCATTCCTGCTCGTGGTCAGAAAAGAGGCGGGAATCGTTTCCGTACCAATGCCGGGTACAAGGGAGCTGTCTGTCAAGTCTATCCTTGATGAATATGTCAAACGTCGAAATAAGCGCTTTTCGGTACACACCGTACATAGGCTTGACCGTGGAACGTCAGGTTTGATGCTTTTTGCCAAAAGGAGGGATATCCAGCAGGAGTTCATTAACCACTGGCACGAAATCATCACCGACCGCAGATATGTGGCGCTTGTGCAGGGGGAGGTGGAGAAGGACAACGGAACGGTCACTTCTTGGCTTTCCGACGATAAGCAGTATGTGGTGTTCTCCAGTCCCATCAACAATGGTGGCAAGTATGCCGTCACACACTATAAAACCATTCAGCGGAAAAACGGCTTCTCACTCATGGAACTTAAACTCGAGACGGGAAGGACCAATCAAATCCGTGTGCACATGAAAGAACTGGGACATCCCGTGCTCGGAGATGATAAATATGGAGCTGACGAAAGTCCTGCCAAGCGCCTTTGCCTCCATGCATTCCGACTCAATTTCTACCATCCTGTCACGAAGGAAATCATGAAGTTCGAAACATCGGTGCCTGATGAATTTAAAAAAATCCTGAAAACCGAGAACTGACTACAGGGCATTTCATGCACAAGAGAAAGATGTCACAATTCACCGTTTTTTTGAATAATCTTCTTAAAATCTCTTGATTTTTTCTTCTTTGTTCTTTTAATTTTGTAACTTTGCACTCGAATTCATCAGGCATAAGGATATTGGTCGGTTGACGGCTGACATTTTGAGATGATCCTTTCTAAAGCTACCTTACTATTTAAGTGGCATTTAACTTCTCACACAATATTAAATTTCTTCTTCAAAATGAGTCAAATGAGACCTTTTAAGGTGTTTTCAGGCACAAAGTCAAGGTATTTGGCTGAACGTATTTGTCAGAAACTTGACTATCCGCTCGGCAATCTTATCATCACGCATTTCGCCGATGGAGAGTTTACCGTCAGCTTCGAGGAGTCTATCCGAGGAAACGATGTGTACCTCATCCAGTCCACTTTCCCCAACAGCGACAACCTCATGGAGCTACTCCTGATGGTGGATGCGGCAAAAAGGGCATCGGCAAGAAGCGTCATCGCTGTCATCCCTTATTTCGGATGGGCAAGACAGGATCGAAAGGATAAGCCGAGAACGGCTATTGGAGCTAAACTCGTGGCGGATATGCTCGGAGTGGCAGGTATCGACCGACTGATGACCATGGATCTCCATGCCGACCAGATACAAGGTTTCTTCGATGTGCCGGTTGACCACCTTTATGGTTCGCTCGTTTTGATGGACTATATCAATTCTCTGAACCTTGAAAACCTCGTCATCGCCACGCCTGATGCTGGAGGAGCAAAACGTGGAGCACTCTATTCAAAGAAATTGGGATGTCCACTTGTTCTCTGTCACAAGACCCGGGCAAGGGCAAATGTGGTGAGCTCAATCCAGATTATCGGTGATGTCAAAGATAAGAATGTGGTACTCGTTGATGATATTGTCGATACGGCGGGAACCATAACAAAAGCTGCTGATGAGATGCTGAATGCTGGCGCAAAGAGCGTCAGGGCGGTGGCAAGTCATTGCGTGATGAGCGATCCGGCAAGCGACCGTGTGCAGAACAGCGCACTTCAGGAAATCGTCTTCACTGACTCCATCCCGTATTCTCAGAAATGTGCAAAAGTGAAGCAAATATCCATTGCCGATATGTTTGCTACTGCCATTCGATGTGTGCAGTGCAATGAGTCGGTCAGTGAGTCGCTTAACTTTTGATCAATGATAAAAGGTTGTTGTGAAACAACCTGGATAATAAATAATGTTTTTTCATAATTTCGGCCATTGGAACTTCCTCTCGGGGAATGTTCCATGGCCGGTTTCTTTGAATGAAATGATCATAGCATTTCAAAATGTGTTTGTCTGCCGAGAATTCATTTGCCCCGCTTCAGCCGTTTTTTGGCTCTGCCTTGAGCATCAACTTCTATGTAAATGGTGTTTTCATGGAGTAGGGCAGGGCTGGATATCAGGCGACCCGACAGGTCGAAATAATGGCACTCACCTGAAACAGCACCTTTTGTGATTGTGCCTATTCCGCTTGCGTCTTCGTAGATTGTGATGTCGGTCAGGCTGTCATCCCATATCACAACCATAGAGTCGGTCAGCAAGTCTATGTCATGCATGATGCGCAGGTGGTAGGTGCCGCCTATAGGAATCTTTTCCACACTCCGACGCACAAATCGGTGGGTCTGCTCGTCACCCTTCTCAATCGACATGCCATGGATGCAGATGTTATAGTTCAAGGCTGGCACACGCTCATCATACAAGCAGATGAAAAGCCTGCCTGAATATTCCTCACCTTTGTTCTCAATGGTGTAGCTGAATTGGGGACTTTCGTTCTTGTACAACACGCTTGGGAAATCTACATGAGTGATTTCCAACCGACTGCGGAGCTCAGAAGGGGATGTGATGACGGTCTCGTTTGCGGAAATTTTGCAAGTCAGATAGTTCGGGGTGCCTACCATCGTACGGGCTTCCACATATTCTCCGTTCTCTTCATAGACAGGAACGAGCTTGTAACTGCCTTCCTTCGTGGAGGAAGGAATGGAGATGTGAAGCGTGTCGTCGTAAGTGCTGTCCGTCAATTCTTCTAACTCAAACACACGTTCATAGCGGTAAAGCAACGTGGTGGAATTTTTGGGGGTGCGAAGGTCGGAATCTGCGGGCTTCAATGCAAGACCGACTATGCCGTCATGAAGGTTCCATCCACAGTTGCAGAGTGCGTAAACTCCCACATCGAACCCTTTCCCAGGATTCAGGCGGAGGGTGTCGCCGCCAAGTACGTCAATATGGGAGAAACCGTAAATGTAACGTTGGGTGGTGGGGAGAGACGGCGATTTCGGTCTCACGCCGACGAGAACCGACTGCAGCAGGTTGAAACCGCCTTCTATGCTGTTTGCATCTGACCAAGGGGCAATGTCGGGCGTGCTCCAATTGAAATAGTAATAGCCGTTGCCCAATTCCTCAGGATTTCCGAATCGGAGATGGAAAAAGCCGTAGTCGTCGTAGCCGTCGCATACATAACTGTGAGCATTGCCCTGACGCCAACCACCCACAAGAATCGGACGACCTTCATTCAACTCGTTGAAAAGAAGTGAGTCCCATTCCACTTGGGTGAAGAAATTACGGTAGTACATCTGCATCCCTTCATCATAACCGAAATATTGGGTCAAGGCGATGGGCTGGCGGATTACGGAGGCACTGCTCGAAGATTGGCCGTAGCACATCTCTACACTGACGCCGCAATCGTAGAGTAGCTGACCCACTGCTGAAGATTCCACATCTGTAAACTTCTTGCTGCCTTCATAGCCGTAGTCGGGGAGCATGTGATCCCAGTCGTACCAATGAGAAGAAAAGTCCGAACTGACAATCTGGCCGCAACCGCTCGAGTCATTGTATTCAAAGCTTCCTGTCCCATGCGCAGGGTAGCGGTAGTAATACATTACCTCCGACATGGAGGCGGCTACGCATCCTGTCACACATGCTATGCCGTCTTTTTGTGGACACAGGGAGTTGAACGGCTTGTGTTGGTGCCAGCTGTTCTGACATAGAGGGGAAACCGATGAGGCTACATTGGAAGGTTTGTAAATGTGAAAGTTCGGGTTCTTCTCCTGTATCAACGAGCGGACCATCTTTCGGAAGCAGTCGCTCTTCGTGTAGGCTTCATTAAAGGTTCCATGGTCGGAGTAGCCAAGAATGGAAGGCAAGCGGCGATCTGCGCCAGCCAAGATGAAGCGGTCGCCTGTGTCGAATGCATATAGCTGCGATGAACTGAAACTTAAATGTGGCCTGCCATTCAATCTTCCATCACGCAACTTGGTGCCATGGAAGTCTCTTGTGTTCAGGAATGAGGTAACCGCTTCAAGTGCTTCTTGCTCAGTCACGGGCTGGGAGCGTATGATGCTGCTCCACAGCAGGAGGAGGATGATTGAAAGAACCCGGTTCATCTTTTTCTATATGCTTTGTTGAAACGTATCTTGGTGTTTCAAGTCCGAATATTTGTAATGCGGTAAAACCTAAAGGGTGAATCAGTCACACTTGCGACGCAACTGCTTGAAATAGTTGATCACACCTTTGTAGGAAGAAGATGAGTGGAAGTCAAATCGTTTCCAAATATCTCCGAATATGACTACACCGCCAAAGCCGTAGGATTTCAAATTGTCAATGTTATCGAGAGAGATGCCGCCGAAAGCCATCACTTTAGAGTCGATGATACCGCGCGAGGTGGCATCCTGAAGCTCCAATTCACTGAACGACGACTTGAAGTCGGGTTTCGTAATGCCGTCGTAGATCTGACTCAAAAACACATAGTCGCATTTGGGTTTTCTGCGAACGACTTCTTCCATGCTGAAGCAAGAGCAACTCACATGACCGCGGTATTTGGCAGGAGGCTCCGGATTACGCTGGCTTAGGTGGATGCCGTGTAGTTTGAATTCGTTCTTCAAGTAGAAATGCTCGTGGGTCACAATCTTCTTCCGCCACCCCTTGTCCATCAGTTTCAGCAGACGCTCGCAAAAAATCGGCTCGCTGTTGGGCTTCAGGATGTGAAGCATGTCAAGCCCCTCCTCAAACATAGCGTCAAGTATGATGTGTTCTTGTATGAAAAAGTCTGGATGTGTGAGTAATATCAGTTTCATGACGTAAATTATCCTTGCGTGTTGTCAGGACGTTGTCCCTTTCAAAAAGCAAAGATAAGCTTTTTTCCGCAGTTTGTCAATTTTATTCACCTTTATTTCATTTCATTTGGCTTTCCACTAGTTTTTTCGTAACTTTAGCTGCGCTGAAGTTACTTGCACTCGAAAAAGCAAATTATTATTTTGCTCTTCGCTCGTTTTTTCGTAACTTTAGCTGCGCTGAAGTTACTTGCACTCGGAAAAGCAAATTATTATTTTGCTCTTCGCTCGTTTTTTCGTAACTTTGTCCTTTAAAACAAGTATCATTCATTTATGAAGAATATCAGAAACTTTTGTATTATTGCTCATATTGACCACGGAAAATCCACGCTGGCCGACCGTCTGCTCGAATTCACCAACACGATTAAGGTGACAGAAGGGCAGATGCTCGACGATATGGACCTTGAAAAGGAAAGGGGAATCACCATCAAAAGCCATGCCATACAGATGGAATATGAGAAAGATGGACAAAAATATGTCATTAACCTTATTGATACCCCGGGACATGTCGATTTCTCTTATGAGGTGTCGAGGTCTATTGCTGCATGCGAGGGAGCACTGCTTGTGGTAGATGCCACTCAAGGGGTTCAGGCGCAGACCATTTCAAATCTCTATATGGCCATCGACAACAACTTGGAAATCATTCCAGTCATCAATAAGTGCGATATGCCGAATGCCATGCCAGAAGAAGTGACCGACGAAATAGTTGACCTACTGGGATGCGACCCGGAGGAAATCATTCTTGCTTCTGGTAAGACAGGACAGGGAGTCAAGGAGATTCTTGATGCTGTCGTCGAACGCATCCCGCATCCTGAAGGCGACCCTGATGCACCACTCCAGGCACTCATCTTCGATTCTGTGTTCAACAGTTTCCGGGGAATCATCGCTTATTTCAAGATTGTCAATGGTGTGATGAAGGCTGGACAGAAAGTTCGATTCATCAATACAAAAAAAGAATATCTGGCGGAAGAGGTCGGCGTGCTCAAGATGGACATGATACCCAAAAAAGAGCTGGGAACTGGAGATGTGGGCTATATCGTATCTGGTATCAAAAATGCAGCGGAAGTGAAAGTGGGCGACACCATCACAACTGTTGCCAACCCGGCGCTTCATCCTATTGAGGGATTCCAAGAGGTTAAGCCAATGGTCTTCGCTGGCGTCTATCCCATTGAGGCTGAGGATTATGAAAACCTGAGAACGTCACTCGAAAAACTCCAACTCAACGATGCTTCTCTCTCTTTCCAGCATGAGAGCTCCGCAGCGCTTGGATTTGGATTCAGATGCGGATTCCTCGGTTTGTTGCACATGGAAATTGTGCAGGAAAGGCTAGACAGGGAATTCAACATGGATGTCATCACAACCGTGCCTAACGTGTCGTACATGGTTTACGACAAACATGGAAACGCACAAGAGGTGCATAACCCGTCAGGAATGCCAGAGCCGACACTGGTCGACCACGTGGAAGAACCTTATATCAATGCGACAATCATCACGACTTCCAACTATATCGGACCAATCATGACGCTCTGCCTCTCTAAGAGGGGAGAGCTGGTGAAGCAGGAGTTCATTGCCGGAAACCGTGTGGAAATCCAGTTTTTAATGCCACTTGGGGAAATCGTCATCGATTTCTATGACAAACTCAAGTCAATCAGTAGGGGATACGCTTCTTTCGACTACTATGCGGCTGGATTCAGACCTTCCAAGTTGGTGAAGCTCGATATTCTCCTCAACGGAGAGAGTGTGGATGCTTTGTCAACGCTCACCCATGTCGATAATAGTGTGTATCTGGGACGACGGATGTGTGAGCGGCTCAAAGAACTGCTGCCACGTCAGCAGTTCGACATCGCCATTCAAGCCGCAATTGGTGGAAAAATCATTGCACGGGAAACGGTCAAACAGGTGAGGAAAGACGTCACGGCCAAATGTTATGGAGGTGACGTGAGCCGTAAGAGAAAACTTCTGGAGAAGCAAAAAAGAGGAAAGAAAAGAATGAAGCAAATCGGAAATGTGCAGGTGCCGCAGAAAGCATTCCTCGCGGTGCTCAAACTGGATGATTGACAATGCAACGTTGCCTTCTGGCCATCTTCTTCCTTGTGTATTTTAGATTGCTGATATATTCCAAGAACAGGGTGATGGGCGTCAAGGCAAAAAAGTGAAGGAAAATAGCTGATAATCCGATTTTTTGTTGTAACTTCGCAGGAAATTTCGAACCAATGAACCAGCAATATTCCTCTACATTGCTCGAAAGGGCGGTGGATGAGTTTTCAAAATTACCGGGCATCGGACGCAAGACGGCTTTGCGCCTGATGCTTCATCTTTTGAAAAGAGAGGAAACGGAGGTCGATGCAATGGCAGAGAGTATCGTGCGGCTCAGACACGAAGTCAAGCACTGCAAGGTCTGCCACAACATCAGCGATGATGAGGTCTGTGCCATTTGCGCCAACAAGATGAGGGACGACTCAATCATCTGTGTGGTCGAAAATTTTCAGGATGTTCTGGCTATTGAGGCAACAACCCAGTTTCATGGACTCTATCATGTGCTGGGAGGAGTGATCTCACCTATGGATGGAATCTCACCAGCTGACCTTGAAATACAAAGCCTCGTCGATAGGGTCGCCAAAGGTGGAGTGGAGGAGGTCATTCTCGCACTCAGCTCCACAATGGAGGGCGATACCACCAATTTCGTCATATCAAGAAGGCTCGAGGCTTTTCCCGACTTGAAACTTACTGTCCTGGCGAGAGGTATTTCCATCAACGACGAACTGCAATACACCGATGAGGTTACGCTGGGGCGATCAATTGTCAACAGAACGCCTTTCAAGGCAAGCTGATGCCCGATGGGGTGGAAGATTTCAATCAATGTGATTATGGAACAATATCTCGATAAACTTGTCAGATGGCTCAGGATTGAAATGGGATTATTTTTTCTCCTTATCCTGGCGGTCGTGGTGTTGGGAATGACAGGGGTCATACCCAACGGCATTTTTGTGGGAAAAGTGTTTGTGAAAACCACTTATGTCATCAATGTGGTGGCCATTGCCTTGGCGCTGGTCGGAACGGCTGTCGCTGTTAAGCTCTTTAATCTCAATACAGAGAACAACTTAAGGAGATACACACTTGATGATGCATGTAAGGCCTACAGGGTGTGGAGCTTTGTCAGACTCACAATCCTCTTTATTGCCGTGGCCTTTGGACTTGTGGCTTATTTTCTCACACTCGATAACATTGGACTTTTTTGTGCTCTCATGGTCATTGCGGTGACCATAGTCTATTGCATTCCGTCTAAGGAAAAAATCAAGAATTATCTCGAAAAAGCAAAGCAGGATAAAGAATAAACCATCGATCTTCTGCAGATGTAAATGAAACTGTCTGTCATCATAGTCAATTACAAAGTGCCGGAATACCTCCATCAGTGCCTCCTCTCGCTCGAGAAGGCATGTAAGGGAATGGATGCCGAATTTTTTGTGGTTGACAATGCCAGTGGCGACAATTCAGTACAGTTCCTCCGCAATCTGCACCCTCAGGTCAACTATATAGAAAATCAGGAAAACCTGGGATTCTCAAAGGCTAACAATATAGCCATGAGAAAAGCGGTGGGCGAATATCTCCTCATCATCAATCCCGACACTTTCGTCGCTGAAACGATGATTCGTGAATGCGCCGAATTTATGGATGCACATCCGGAAGTGGGGGCCACAGGGGTGAAACAACATTATGCAGACGGTAGGTTTGCAAGGGAGTCGAAAAGAGCGGTGCCAAAACCGCTTACGGCATTTTTCAAACTGATCGGATGCTGCAAGTGGTTTCCGAAACACCCTGTGCTGGGAAGATATTATCTCGGACATCTTGACAATCACCAGCAGCATGAGATTGAAATACTTAGTGGAGCATGTATGTTCATCAGGAAGAGCGCGCTCGAGAAGGTGGGATTTTTTGATGAGGACTATTTCATGTACGGTGAGGACATCGACTTGTCTTACCGAATATTGAAGGCGGGATACAAGAATTATTATCTGCCTGTGAAAATCATTCACTACAAAGGTGAAAGCACGCAGAAAATTTCTTATTCCTATGTCAACAACTTCAACAAATCGATGATTATCTTCTTCAGAAAACATTTCAGTGTCTATTCCTGGATGTTGGAGCTGCCGATACTCGCAGCTGTGTATCTGAAGGCATTCTGCGGATTTATCAATGTGTCCATACATAAACTGTTTAAATCCAATCAGGTGCAGCCCGACATCATGAGCGGGAAAAAATTCTTGGTCATCACCGATAATCCTCAGGACGATAAGGCGGTGGACAAGTTGAGAAGCAAAGGACTAAAAACCGATATACTCATCATTGATGACAAGGTTAGGGACTTTGGGCATACAACAACTGAGCTTCAGGGAAAAGGCTATGATTTTGTGGTTTACAATGTCAATTCCTTCGATTACGCACAAATCATCGGATTCTTTGAAAATGAACACGATAAGTTTGCCAAGCCCGAGATGGCAATATATCATCAGGATATCGACAAGATTATCACCACATACGCCGTTATCTGAAAAGAAGACGGAAATAATAGCTCAGTCTCAAGCTGTGATATGATATAATGAGATTCTGTTTTTAAGCATTACTACAACCCTTTAATAAAAAAATTATGATAAGAATCGCTGTACAATCAAAAGGACGCCTCTATGAGGACACGATGAACCTTCTCAAAGAAGCGGGAATAAAAGTCAACCCTTCAAAAAGAACGCTTTTGGTACAGGCTTCCAATTTTCCTTTGGAAGTGCTTTATCTCCGAGACGACGACATTCCACAGACTGTGGCAAGTGGGGTGGCGGACCTCGGTGTCGTGGGAGAAAACGAATTTGTGGAGAAACAGGAGAAGGCGGATGTCGTCAAACGTCTTGGCTTCAGCAAGTGCAGGCTATCCCTCGCCATTCCTAAGGCTATCGACTATAAAGGGGTGGAATGGTTCGAAGGCAAGAAAATTGCAACCTCATATCCTGAAATCCTCAAGTCGTTCATGAAGGAGAAGGGAATCAATGTTGATATTCATGTCATTCAGGGATCTGTGGAAATTGCACCGGGTATTTGCCTGGCTGACGGCATTTTCGATATTGTCAGCTCTGGATCTACGCTCGTCAGCAACAACCTCAAGGAGGTGGAAGTGGTGATGAAGAGCGAGGCGCTGCTCATCGCCAATCAGAATCTTGACGACGAGAAGAAAGAAATCCTCAAAGAGCTGCTCTTCAGGATTGAGGCGGTCATGGCTGCGGATGATAAGAAGTATGTACTTATGAATGTCCCGACCGAAAGCGTGAAAAATATTGTAGAGGTGCTGCCGGGCATCAAGAGCCCTACCATCATGCCGCTCGCTACCGAGGGGTGGAGCAGCATTCACACTGTACTCGACGAGAAACGCTTCTGGGAAATCATCGGGCAACTTAAGGCACTTGGTGCTGAGGGAATCATAGTGCTGCCGATTGAAAAGATGATACTTTGATTCCTGTTTGTTTGCAAGAAACTTGCTTTTAGTTGAGTTTGAATTTAATATCCTTGCATTATGAAGATTTATAAATATCCGAAAAAGGACGAATGGAAGTCTATCATCACCCGTCCACAGAAAAATCAGGAGCAGCTTTTCGCACTGGTCGGTCAGGTACTTGAGCAAATCAAGGACAAGGGCGATGAGGCAGTGAGGGAGTACGAGCTGAAATTCGATAAGGTGAGCCTCGACCAACTGGCTGTAAGTCCGGCCGAGATGGAGGAGGCGGAGAACCTGCTCGATGATGAACTGAAAAAGGCCATCGTCAATGCGCATCACAATATTGAGGTTTTCCATGAGGCTCAACGTTTTCAGGGAAAGAAAGTGCAGACGATGGATGGGGTGGTGTGCTGGCAGAAGGCATCGCCAATCCAAAAGGTGGGACTCTATATCCCCGGGGGAACGGCACCGCTGTTCTCAACCGTTCTCATGCTCGCCACTCCAGCTAAGATCGCAGGATGTGAGGAAATTGTACTCTGCTCACCACCCGACAAGCAAGGAAAAATTCACCCAGCCATACTCTATGCCGCTAAGGTGGCAGGAGTGAGCAGCATCTTCAAGATTGGAGGGGTGCAGGCTGTCGGGGCTATGGCTTACGGAACACAGTCCGTGCCGAAGGTCTATAAGATTTTCGGACCAGGAAACCAGTTCGTCATGGCCGCGAAGCAGATGGTGGCCATGCATGAGGTGGCCATCGACATGCCGGCAGGACCATCTGAAGTGGCTGTACTTGCCGACCACTCATCCAACCCAGTGTTTGTGGCGGCCGATTTGCTTTCCCAGGCGGAACATGGTATGGACAGTCAAGTCCTCCTTGTAGCAACGGACGAGAAGGTCTTGATGGAGGTGAAAGCGGAAACAGAACGTCAATTGAAAGCTCTTCCGAGAATGGAAATGGCTTCTGCTTCGCTGGAAAACAGCAGGTTCGTGCTCGTTAGTGACATTCAGGAGGCGATGCAGATCATCAATGAATACGCTCCAGAACACCTCATCCTTCCTGTTGAGAACTATGAGAAAGTGGCGGAGATGGTGGTCAATGCTGGATCTGTCTTTCTCGGAAAATATTCCTGCGAAAGTGCGGGTGACTATGCGTCAGGCACGAACCACACACTCCCTACCAATGGATATGCGAAAGCCTACAGCGGAGTCTCTCTCGACAGCTTTATCCGAAAAATCACTTTTCAGGAATTGTCGGCTAAAGGTATTCAGTCCATTGCACAGACCGTAGAGGTGATGGCACATAATGAACAGCTGAATGCGCATGAAAATGCCATGGCGCTCAGACGCTTGGAAGTTCAGGACGAAAATACCTGAAAGAGATGAGAATGCACTATAAATACTAATTTTTAGAAACAAACCTTATGTTACTTGAACTCTTGGTAAGACCAAATATACGGGATCTTAAGCCTTACAGCTCGGCACGCGATGAATATAAAGGGGTGAATGCGGAGGTTTTTCTCGATGCCAACGAGAATCCTTATAACCAACCTTTCAATCGCTATCCAGATCCCCTGCAGCGGGAACTGAAGGACGTCATTTCGCCAATCAAGCAGGTGCCTGCCAGCAACATTTTCCTCGGCAATGGGTCGGATGAGCCTATCGACCTTCTTTTCCGTATCTTCTGCCGGCCGCAAATTGATAATGTGGTGGCTATCGCACCGACTTATGGAATGTATGAGGTCTGTGCAAACATCAACGATGTGGAATATCGAAAGGTTCAGCTCGACCAGAATTACCAGATGTCGGCCGACAAACTGATTGAGCAGTGCGATGCCAACACCAAACTGATTTTCATCTGCTCGCCTAACAACCCTACAGGAAACGCCTTCCCAAGACAGGAGATGGAGAAAGTTCTCAACGCTTTTCAAGGAATTGTGGTCATTGATGAGGCTTACTCTGATTTCTGTGATACCAGACCGTTCAGGCTCGACCTGAAGAAATACCCGAACCTTGTGGTACTCAACACTTTTTCAAAAGCTTATGGATGTGCGGCTATAAGGCTTGGAATGGCATTTGCATCCGAACAAATCATTGCTTTGTTTAATAAGGTGAAATATCCATACAATGTGAATGTGCTTACCCAAAATGCTGCCAAAGAGGTACTCGCCGACATGGATATGCTCCATCATAGGGTCGTCATGATCAAAAAGGAAAGGGAACTGCTGATATCAGCAGTCGAAAAACTACCTCTCACGGTGAAGGTTTATCCCACCGACGCCAACTTTTTCCTTGCCAAGATGAAGGATGCAGATGCCATCTATAATGCACTCGTGCAGAAAGGAATCATCGTCCGTAACCGGAGTAAGGTGGAACTTTGTGGAAACTGTCTCAGAATCACAGTCGGAACCAAAGACGAGAATGCAAGGCTGCTGGCGGCGTTAAGGACACTCAAACTCTGACATGGATTGTTTATTTCTGGATATTGCTTTTATTCTTGACTTTTATGGATATGAAGAAACGTGCTTTGTTTATCGACCGCGACGGAACCATTCTCGTTGAGCCTGAGGATGAGCAGATTGATTCTTTTGAGAAGTTTCAGTTTGTGGAGGGGGTAATCCGAAACCTCTATTTCATCCGCACACATCTCGACTTCGAGTTTGTGATGGTCAGTAATCAGGATGGGCTCGGAACCGAAGCCTACCCGGAGAAGGATTTCTGGCCTACGCATAACCTTATGTTGCAGACACTCAAAGGGGAGGGAATTGAATTCGACGATATCCTCATCGACCGCTCTTTCCCAGAAGACAACCTGCCCACACGAAAACCAGGTACGGCCATGCTCACCAAATATAGGAGTGGGGAGTACGATTTAGCCAATTCTTATGTGATAGGCGATAGGGAGACAGATGCCCAATTGGCACGGAATCTTGGATGCAAGTCGCTTATACTCAATGAAAATCTTGATTGGAATAAAATCAGTGAAATCCTTTTTGCAGGTGAGCGGATTGCACAGGGCAGGCGCACGACAAAAGAAACAGATATCGACATCTCTTTGAACCTCGACGGAACGGGAAAGGCCGACATCGACACGGGTATTGGATTCTTCGACCACATGCTTGAGCAAATTGCCAAACATGGAAATATGGATCTCAGAATTCATGTGAAGGGAGACCTCAATGTCGATGAACACCACACTATTGAGGACACCGGAATTGCACTCGGAGAATGCATTGCTGAGGCGCTGGGCGACAAGAGGGGGATCGAGCGATATGGATTCATGCTTCCTATGGATGACTGCCTCTGCCAAGTGGCACTCGATTTCGGAGGAAGGCCTTGGCTTGTCTGGAATGCTGAATTTAAAAGGGAAAAAATCGGTGACATGCCTACGGAGATGTTCCTCCATTTCTTCAAGAGCTTCAGCGATGCGGCAAGGATGAATCTCAACATCAAAGCTGAGGGCGACAACGAACACCATAAGATTGAAGGGATTTTCAAGGCGCTGGCCAGGGCAATGAAAATGGCGGTGCGCAGGGATATCTATAATTTCCAACTTCCATCTACAAAAGGGCTTCTATGACAAGAAGCCTTTTTCTTTTCTACCAGGATCACAAGTCGATATGTTTACGGAATTGCTTAGTAACAGCTCTCATTAGATCTAATATGGACAGGCCTTCTTGGGGATAGTTCCCTGATTCTGAAAATATTTTGAAGGTGGGTTCTATAAATTATGTCGAGGCGATTTTTGAATTTTAGTCGAGTGAAA
>R25__coassemble_629_pt1 | contig 20365 bp, 16 predicted proteins | sample R25__metabat2_high_PE_055 | metagenome-assembled genome bin R25
TTATATAATAATGTGTATTGCTGTTGACCTTATATTTATTTACATCATGTTTTGCGCATTGACGCATTGGCTTTCAGTTATTTCACTTCTGCCTTGGCGTTTGGAGCGCCTTCGATCGACGAGCCGAATGAAATCTTCAGTCCAGGGCGGGCAGGGAGGAAGTCGTTGACGTTGACCACCCTGATTTTTCCACTTGGTGTTTCCACGCTCCAGCTGTTGTTCGACACGTTCTGCAGCATCATCTCTCCGTTGGTGGCCGTCTGTATTTTCATATCGACGATGTTGTCCATGTCGATGAATACATTCGTCCCAGGAGTGAGCACGATGGACCTGTCGGCTAATGCAAGTCTGCGTGTGATGTCGAACGATGCACCGCATTCCATGCACTTCGCAGTGTTTGACGTGCCGTCCACAAACGTCTCCTGTCGGCATTTTGGGCAGAACACGAGGCTGTCGCGCACCTTGGCTATGATTTTCTCCCATTCCTGCTCAATGAGGCGTGACTGAGGATTTTTTAACTTCTGTTGGCTGAGCTGGTCGGCAAAGGTGTCGCGCAGAATCTGAGGGAAGGCGGGCCAGCGACGGATGACGTTGGTGTGAACGCCGCGTACAGGCAGGTTGGAGTGGTCATCTTTGTCGTAGATGAACAGTGCCTCGCTTCCATAGAATTTCTTCTCGTTTCCTTCCGTCATGCACGGACATGCAGCCACCTTGGCTCCCTCGAGAGGGTGGTTGAGGTAGATAAGCATGAAAAGGATGACGGTGAGAGAGAATCGGTCGCTGAACTTGTCGGGAATGCCTCCAGCCACGATCTCAGGGGCCATATAGCGTGCTTTGCCCATGATTCCCGACTTTTCGCCTTGAGGAAACACGTTGTCGTTGTCGCAGATAAGCACGTCGCCATCCTCAGGACGGATGAAGAAGTTTCCATCGTTCAGGTCCTGATAGCTATATCCGAAACGGTGGAGCAACTTGAATCCGTTGCAGATTTTCATGGCGGCCGCAAGAATGGCAGAAACGGACTTCATCTGATGGCGTGCCAGGAGATACTGACCGAATTCATAATAGCCCGAAGGTCTCAGTTTCATCACATAGCCATAGCTTCCGTTCTCCTTCACGGTAAGGAACTCAGGCCAGATGAATGCGTCGGACGGAGCGCCGGCATCCACGTTTTTCTGCAGGTTTTTGTAGAATTTGTCATCTGGCGGAATATGATACCATTTCAACGCCATTTTCTTTCCTGCCAGGTCCACTTTGTAAACGGTTCCCTGACCTCCCCGTCCGAGTTCCTCTATGACGGTGCATGTCATCCCACCAGTGGTGAGATGAACGGTTTGTCCTTTTTTCAAATCCATGATATTATCGTTACTTAGAATTGTCGTTTTCTTCTCAGAATCCACCGCCACCGAATGAAAACTCATTGGCGGTGGTGATTTGTCCGATGCGCTGTCCGCAATGAGGACAACTCGATGCTCCCTCATAGTAGCAGAAGAATTTCCCGCAATTGCCGCATTGCACAAATTCCTGTCCTCCGCAGTGAGGACAGAAGTTGAATCCTGGATCCACGCTGATGGCTCCCTTCACCTGCTGGCGGTCAAATCCTTCCTTCACGGCTTGATCCTTGCTGATCTTGAAGGCCCAGACAAATTTGTACTGCCCTCTTGCCACAGGATCGACAGATATGCCGAAATATTGGCGAGTCCTTGCACAAGCTGCAAAGACGGCAAACGCATCTTTACTTACTTTTGTGATTTCCATATCAAAACCTTTTTGCAAATATAGCAAAAGCCGAGAGAAGAACAAAACAAGTTACTTGTTTTTTATTCCGAGGCGGCAAATATTCGGCGGAGCCAAATATAGCAAAAGCCGAGAGAAGAACAAAAGAAAAAATGGGAATAGTCGGGTGTAAGTCGCAAATATTTCGTAACTTTGCAAAAATTTTCAGAATTAACGAATTATCAGATTCAAATTTTAAGGTAAAAAAATGCAGGACATCAGAAACATTGCTATCATTGCACACGTTGACCATGGAAAAACCACATTAGTTGACAAGATGCTCATGGCTGGAAACTTGTTCAGGGAGAACCAGCAGACTGGCGACTTGATTCTCGACAACAATGAGTTGGAGCGTGAACGTGGTATAACCATCCTCTCAAAGAATGTGTCAATTAACTACAAAGGAGTGAAGATCAATGTGATAGACACTCCGGGACACAGCGACTTCGGTGGTGAGGTGGAGCGTGTGCTGAACATGGCAGACGGATGTATCCTGCTGGTGGATGCTTTCGAGGGTCCGATGCCTCAAACGCGCTTTGTGCTTCAGAAAGCGCTTGAAATCGGTTTGAAACCAGTTGTTGTGGTGAATAAGGTTGACAAACCTAACTGCCGACCTGAAGAAGTGTATGAAATGGTGTTCGACCTGATGTGCAACCTCAATGCCACAGAAGATCAGTTGGACTTCCCTGTGGTTTATGGTTCTGCCAAACAAGGCTGGATGGGGGAGGACTGGTCGAAACCGACGGATAATATCGAGTATCTGCTCGACACCATCATCAAGACCATCCCGGCTCCAGAGCGTCTCGAGGGCACTGCGCAGATGCTCATCACTTCTCTGGATTATTCCACCTATACCGGTCGAATCGCCGTCGGACGTGTTCACCGCGGTACATTGCGAAGCGGCATGAACGTGACCATAAGCCATCGTGACGGCAGTCAGGAGAAGACGAAAATCAAGGAACTCCACACCTTTGAGGGTATGGGACACCGCGCCACTGAAAGTGTGTCGAGTGGTGACATCTGTGCCGTCATTGGTTTGACAAACTTTGAAATCGGTGACACGGTGTGCGACTTTGAGGAGCCGGAAGCGCTTCCAACCATCAGCATTGACCAGCCTACCATGTCGATGCTCTTCACCATCAACAACTCTCCGTTCTTCGGCAAGGAAGGCAAGTTCTGCACCAGCAGGCACATAGCCGACCGTCTGGCCAAGGAGCTGGAAAAGAATCTGGCCTTGAAAGTGGAACAGAAGGCCGACACCACCGACCAATGGATTGTGAGCGGTCGTGGCGTGCTTCATCTGTCGGTGCTGGTGGAGACGATGCGCCGCGAAGGTTATGAGCTGCAGGTTGGTCAGCCTCAGGTGATTTACAAGACCATCAACGGGCAGAAATGTGAGCCGATTGAGGAGCTGACCATCAATGTACCAGAGGAGTTCTCTTCAAAAATGATTGATATGGTGACTCGCCGAAAGGGCGAGATGTATTCCATGGAAGTGCAGGGCGACCGCGTGAACATCGAGTTTGAGATTCCTTCACGAGGCATCATCGGCCTGCGCACCAACGTGCTGACAGCCAGTCAGGGAGAGGCCATTATGGCGCATCGATTCAAGAACTACCAGCCCTACAAGGGTGAGATCAGCCGCCGTACGAACGGCTCTATGATTTCGATGGACACTGGTACTGCCGTAGCCTACGCCATTGACCACCTTCAGGACCGTGGAAAGTTTTTCATCTATCCTCAGACTGAGGTTTATGCTGGTATGGTGGTGGGTGAGCACGTGCATGAGAAAGATTTGGTGATCAATGTGACAAAAACCAAGCAACTCACCAACGTGCGTGCTTCTGGAACTGATGAGAAGGCACGTATCATCCCGCCTATAGAGCTTTCCCTGGAGGAAGCGCTTGAATATATCAAAGAAGACGAATACGTGGAGGTCACACCGAAGAGCATGCGAATCCGAAAGATCATCCTCGACCACCTGGAGCGCAAACGTGCCAACCGCGAGGAATAATCCTTAAGACTGTTCCTCTCAGGAAAGAATGGGATAAAAGCATGAAAACAGGGTGCGAATGCCGTTGAAAATCAAAAAAATGCCAATTCGTTTTGGTAATAGAGATTTTTTTTGTAACTTTGCATCCGTTTTCGGAAAATCCGAATCATTTGATGACGTAACCCGTTGTGATTAAGGCGGCAGGCGTCGGAAAGATGTAATATTAACTTATTTATTAATCAACATTATGTATTTAGATTCAGCTAAAAAGCAGGAGATTTTCAGCCAGTATGGCAGTGGAGCCACTGACACCGGTTCTTGCGAGAGCCAGGTTGCCCTCTTCACTTATCGTATCAACCACCTCACTGAGCACATGAAAGAGAACCACAAGGACTATTGCACCAACCGTTCTCTCGTGAAGCTCGTAGGTCAGCGTCGCCGTCTGCTCAACTACCTCAAGCGTAAGGACATCACACGCTATCGTGCAATCGTGAAGGCACTCAACCTCCGTAAGTAATCCCCTGCGGACATTTAAAATCATAAGGCCACACTCTTTCGGGTGTGGTCTTTTTTTGCTTCCATTCATGAGACTTCAATTACCTATCTTTTAAATATGCGTCGATTCTTTCGTTTTTTTTGTTGATTACCACTTTTTTGTTTTCTTTTTTTACTACATTTGCAAACAACTATTGAATAACTATTAAACAACTAACTATCTGTACTAAACCATTTAGAATGAAAACACTAATGCAACGATGCCTTCTCACCGTATTCTTTTTGCTGATGACCAGCTTAGGTGTAAAGGCACAGGGGTGGACAGCCAGCGTAGTTGCTTACGGCAATTACTACCTTTACAACGTCGGTGCTCAGGCTTTCCTATCCAACGGAGCCAGTTGGGGCACTCATGCCGTGGTCGCCAACGAAGGATTTCTGGTGAACCTGTCCCGTGTGAGCGATGGGGTGTACACCATCGGTACGAATGCCAAATATTCCGGCAAGTATTTCACCGACAACGGCTATGTGGACACTGGTTCGGCCACTAACTGGACCTTTGAGCCAGTGAGCGGTCAGGACAACACCTACAAACTCCACACCTCTACAGGGCAATATGCATACGCCGCCGCAGGAATGTACAATGTGGAGATTGGCACTGACCCAGAAAACAACAGGGGCTGGTGGAAACTGGTGACGGCGGACAACCGCAAAGACTATGCTGTGGCGACGAAAGAAAATCCCCTTGACCTCAGCTATCTGATCGCCAATTCTCGGTTTGATTCCAACACCAATGGTTGGAGTGGTGATTGCAAACGAGGCGGCAACACCGGTGGCTCGAATGGCGATGTGGCTTCGTTCGACAACTTCAATCCATGTGTTGAACGCTATCATGCCAAAACCGATGTCTATCAAACCATCTCAGGACTGCCTAACGGAAAATATATTGTGAAATGCCAAGGTTTTTATCGTGCAGACGACGGTAGTCAGGGACCATCCTATCTTTATGCCAATGACAGTCAGGTGGCATTGACGTTGTTCAACTCAGAGACCACTGCTGCCGATATGGCTGGAGCCTCCACAAGATTCTCAGCAGGTGATTATTGGAACACCTTAGATAAGGTGACAGTGACCGACGGCACCTTGAAAATCGGAGTGAAGACCGACCAGACATTGAACTGGACGATATGGGACAACTTCCAGATTTTCTACCTTGGCAAAGGCAGTGCTGCCATAGCTGACGGTACTTACTATTTCAAGCACACCGATGGTGGCTACTGGATGCGTGGTGAGCCTTATGGTTCCGCTGTTCAGCTCTACGACTGGGGCTTGCCTGTGAGGGTAACCACTGACGATGACGGATTGACAACACTGAAATTTGCCGATGCCTCCGACTGGTGCATCTTCGATGATGCCACCGCCATCTATGCTGACAAAGCCAACCATGCCAACAGAACCTGGGAGGTGACGAAGAATGGAGAAGCCTATCAGTTCAAGAATGCCGTCACTGGGCGCTACATGGCTGTGGATGGCACACGGATTCTGTCCACCCTTGAAGCCAATGCCGCTACCTCATTCATGTTGGTTGCGACTGAAGATCATCAGGCTTCCGTCTCTGCTTTGTTGGATAGTCGAGCCGCAGCTGTGGCTGGCAAGGCAGGTCTTCAGGCCAGCTCTCTTGCCACACTCGAATCAGCCGTTGCTGAAGAACTCTTCCCATTGGAAGTGCTCTCACCATCTACGCTGACCACCAAAGAGAAATATCAAGGTGGACAATGGGATTCCCGCATTGTTTTCTCCAATACGGTGAGCGTGGAGAAAGCCGGTCTCTACAGGTTCTCACTACAGGGATTCTACCGCATGACCTCGAATGATGTGGCTTATGCACTCCACCAGCTCCATGCCGACTGTCCTCCGGTGTATGTGTTTTTTGATGAGGAAAAAGTGCCGATTGCATCGGTGTATGACGCCTCAAACGCCACAAACAGCGGTTGCTACACTGCTGACGGCAAATTCTATCCAAATGGTCAGGGTGCCGCACTGACTGCTTTCCAATCGGGCAACTACACCAACGAAGTATGGGTCTATATTGACGAACCGGGCACTTATACCTATGGAATCCAGTATCTTGGTTGGGCTGGAAACCATGCTGAGTGGACCTGCTATAGTCCAGAATCCGCCACGCTGACCTACTACACCGATGGCGATGTTGTGGTGAACAACGGAGTTCTCACGGCAGCCGGAGTGGTGCAGCTCAGTGACATCACCGACAAACTCAGTGCGGACATCGCTGTGGCAGACATCGCAGCGGTCAGCGGACTGAGCGGGGCAACCCTTCCGACAGCCAATCCCAATCTGCTGATTTATGCCAAGGAAGGAGCGGTGAGCAACACGAAGAACGTGATTGTTGACGGCACATGCCATAATCTAGAACTGGTGAAGAATGCCACAGCCTTCTTCGTTCCAAAAGCATTCACGGCACAGAATGCGAAATATACCGTTCAGCAGGCTGACCTTGCAGGAGGTCTGTTCGCCACAGTGATGATTCCGTTCGCCGCCTCATCGGTGCCAGCCACCACCTACGCACTCGACCAGTCCATCAACCTGCTGGATGGCAATGTGTATGCCACAGCCGTGACATCGGTGGATGCCGGCAAGCCGGTGTTGGTGAATGCAGCCGGTGTGTTTACGGGCAGCAACGTGTCCGTGCCGGTCATCACGAAGTCCACCACAGGCGAGAACGGACAGTTGGTGGGTGTGTATTCCGCCACGCCAGCTCCTACCGGCTCCTATGTGCTCCAGAATCATACGGCAGGCGAGGGTGTGCGCTTCTATATCGTGGGGTCTACCATCCCAGAAGTGGGTCCGTTCCGCGCCTACATCAAGCCGCAATCAAGCCAAGTGAAGGCCATCCGTGTGAACTTCGACGGGGCTGATGCCATCATCTCAGTTGACGGCAGTTCCATCCTCAATGGATCTGCAACCTACTACTCAGTGGATGGTGTGCGTCTGGATGTTCCACGTAAGGGAATCAATATCATGAGATTAAGCGACGGCACTGTACGTAAAGTGCTGGTGAAATAAAAAGAAAGAGAGTAAAATGAAGAAAACATATATCCAACCCACAACTGACGTGAGTGGTGCCGTGCTTCCCACAAGACTATGCGATGCAACTGGAGGTAATGGCGAAGGCTGGAATCCTGAGCCAGAAGAGGTGAAGTCACGTCCAGAAGAGAAGGAAGGCCGTCCGGAATGGGGCAGTCTGTGGTAATCAACAAAACAAAATCACTATGAAATCAACAAGATATATTGCTTTGCTCTCAGCCGTGGCGATGTTGCTGTGCGGCTGTGGTAGCGACGAGACAGCAGACGTGATGCCATCGGCTGGTGGCGTGGGCAAGAGTGGAGAGGCCGTGCTGATGAATGGCCTGCTCCCTGAAGGTCTGTACATAGAAAAGGAAGAAGGTGCCGGTCCGGCCAGCTCCAATGCTCCACGGAGGATAGCAGTCAATCCTTCGAGCGGAAAGGTCAGCCAGTGGCATGACACGGATGAAATCAGTGTGTCGGACGGAGTGCTGATGTACAGCTATCAGGCAGAACCGGCAGAGGGTGAGGACGTCCATGCACGTTTTGTCTCTAAAACCTCCAGCTCATTTACCACTTCCGAGGACACCGGTTCTGAGAAGGATTTCTATGCATTCTATCCCGCTGAGGCCGTTGAGAGTTGGAACGGCGGTGTGGTGACTTCGAGAGTCTATGCTGAACAGAAGTATGAAGAGAATGTGGAAGGCGGAATCATGGGGCCATACATGGCATCCAAAGCCACCTCCACCGATGGCGGACAGAACGTGAGTTTCAATTTCCAGAGCATTTGTTCCATCATCGACGTGAATGTCGCCGGACTGGGTAAGTCGGGAAATGTGGAGTCGGTGTCGGTATATGCCAATAATCAGGTGAGCATCACGGGCAAGATTCAGTATGACGCCTCTACCAAAAAGATCACCGTGATATCAAACGATGCCATCGACCATGCATGGAGCACGCAGAGTGAGGTGGCGACCGTCCGTCTTGCATCGCCGAAGCCAGCTTCGGAAGTGGGCACAGTCCGACTCTACGTGCTTCCTGTGAAGATTGCAGGAGGTGTGACCATCACAGTCCGCATGACTGACGGCACGTGTTATTCCAAACACACTACGGCAGATGTGGGCAGCAGCACCGACACAGAACTCACCCAGACAGGTGTGAACGGCGGAACAGTGGTGAAACCTTATTACAAGAAATATAATTTCGGTGCCTTCGACACATCCAATTCCGTGTATTCACTCAACGACTGGATGGCCACCATCCCTGGCAACATCAAGTTCACTCATCTAAGTATTCCAGGAACTCACGATGCGGCGACGAAAAACTGCAGTGGTATAGCGAAATGCCAGAATTACACGATAGCCGAACAGCTTGAGAATGGCTGCCGTGCACTCGATCTCCGTCCGTATTACAACAGTTCTTCTTTGGAGATTTATCATGGTATTGTTTCTACAGGCGTGACTTTGGCCGATGCGCTTGATGCGGTGGTGGGTTTCTTGACATCTCACCCTACAGAGACCGTCTTTGTGCTGATTCATCAGGAGGGAGGTAGTTCTGGAAATACAAACTGGATGAACCGAGTGTGGAGCTGTTTGAACGGCTATACATCTCATATTGCCAAATATGGTTGGGAAGGTAACCTGAACCCTTGCCGCGGTAAGATGGTGGTGATTTTCCGTGATCAATATGCAGAGGGGACAAATAAAGGCGATCTCGGATGCGGCAGAGTGGGATGGGGCAGCTCTTTCGGTCCGAAAACTGTTATGACGGGAGATGCCAGCACAACATCATCGAGCTACACGCTCTATTATCAGGATGAGTATGAAACTTCCAACACCTCCACCAAAATGGGGAACCTGGAGAAGATGCTGACTGAATACATTGCAAAAAATGAAACGAACCACCAATACATTTATGTGAACAACACAAACATAGCTGGTGGTTTATTTGATTCCATCACCACCTTAGCTGAAAATGTGAACCTGGCAGTGCTCGCTTCTGACGTCTTCAAGAACCATGGAGGTCGTTTCGGCATCATGTTCACCGATTATCTGTTCAGTTCTGACCAGTATGGCGACCAGATATATGACCTCATCCGCAACCAGAACTACAAATACGTGTATCAGAACCGCACACGGTTTGCTGATGAAACAGCTTCGGGCACAGACACCGGGGCTGATGTTTCCAGCGATGAATATGCCGATGGTGGTGAGGTTTACGTGAAAGTTCGCAACTGACCCACGCTCTTATGATCAGGCATCTATTGCTGCTCCTTCTCTCCTGCTTTCTGTCTGTAGGCTTGAAAGCACAGGACGTGCCCAACACACTCGTCATCCACTTAGCAGGTGGAGTGGACGAGGTGCGGGTGCCTGTGGACGAGGTGGACTCTCTCTTTATAGAAGCGGAGAGTGGAGTGATGCATCTGCGGCAAACCGACGGCTCTCTGCATGGTTATCCTCTTGTCGGTGTCTGTTATATGGACTTCACCTGTGAGGAGCATAGTCCTTATCAATCCGTTGATCTGGGCCTGTCGGTGGAGTGGGCGACTTTCAATGTGGGGGCATCCCAACCAGAGGATTATGGTGACCTGTTTGCTTGGGGAGAGACCACTCCCAAGACAGATTATTCGGAGTCCGCATACCTTTATTACCACAATTATGAGTATGAATATATCGGAGTGAATATCTGCGGCACGAAATATGATGCCGCCACGGCATGTTGGGGTGGCGAGTGGCGGATGCCCGTGCTCAGCGAGGTGAGGGAATTGACTGACCGTTGCACATGGACCGCCGATACGCTGAACGGGGTGAGTGGCTACAAGGTGACAGGATCGAACGGTAACAGCATCTTTCTTCCCCGCGCTGGATATCAGACATCGACCGAGCGTCAGTCGGCGGGACATGATGGCTACTATTGGTGCGGCTCGCTCAACCGTTCGAAACCGTCATCGGCCTATAACCTCAATTTCAGTGGCTATGCCGCGGAATGGAGCGCCAACCGTTCTATGGGGTTTTCAATAAGAGCTGTCAGACCTAAAAAAAACTGACGTTTCTCTTCGTCTGATTCAAACTATTTTGTAAATTTGTGAGCGTTTTAAAACAATTGAAAACTGATAACTAAAAACTGAATAACATGGATGAAGTAAAACCTTACGTGATTGGTGTGGACCTTGGAGGTACGAACACCGTGTTTGGAATTGTGAATCAGCGTGGAGAGATTTTGTTCGACGACTCCATACGCACTCAGTCGTATGCCACGGCCGAGGAATTTGTGGAGGCTGGCGTGGCCTGTCTGAAGCCGCTCATCGAGAAAGCCGGTGGAATCGGAAACATCAAGGCCATGGGAATCGGAGCACCTAACGGAAACTTCTATTCAGGAGCCATTGAATATGCTCCTAATCTGCCATGGAAAGGGGTGGTGCCGCTGGCCGACATGTTCAGCAAGGCGCTTGGCATTCCGGTGGCACTGACCAACGACGCCAATGCCGCTGCCATGGGCGAGATGATTTATGGCGTGGCACGTGGCATGAAGAACTTTATCGTCATCACCCTCGGAACCGGAGTGGGATCAGGTATCGTGATCAATGGTCAGCTGGTGTATGGTCATGACGGATTTGCCGGTGAACTGGGACATGTGACGATGGTCCGTGGCGAGGAAGGCCGCCTCTGCGGTTGTGGTCGCAAGGGGTGTCTTGAGGCTTATTGCTCCGCCACTGGTGTGGCGCGCACGGCTCGTGAGATGTTGGCTAAGACCGACCGTCCGAGCCTGCTCCGCGAACTGGACCCAGAAAAGATTGAGTCGCTCGACGTTTCGATTGCTGCAGGTAAGGGTGATGAGCTTGCGAAAGAAATCTTCAACTTCACAGGTCACATGCTTGGTGCAGCCTGCGCAGACTTCACCGCCTTTTCCTCCCCTGAGGCATATATCTTTTTCGGTGGACTGTGCAAGGCGGGCGACCTCATCATGAAACCGATAGAGGAAGGCTACAACGAGCATGTGATGCCGATATTCAAGGGAAAGGCAAAGTTCTTAGTTTCGGGACTGATGTCGATGAACGCCGCCGTGCTCGGTGCGAGTGCGTTGGGATGGGACATTCAGTAACGCTGCATACATGAAATAAATTGGGGGAATGCCAGAAGGAAGGCATTCCCCCTTGTTTTTTTCCAATTGAGGGCAATGAACGTTTTTACCTTGTCATGGCAGCCGCAGTCGTCAATCTGTCAGTTTCTGCCCGTTTGCACGTCCCGTTTCGTCCATCCTTCCTCACTTTTTTCGATTATCGTTCTTTATTCTTCATTTTATTTTGTATCTTTGCATGATTTTCGTATAATTATTTGTTTCATCGTGGTTTTCCTTTTGGAGTGTGAAAAGACGGTGAAACGCAACGTTGAACAGTAAAAAGCATCCCCCGTGAATCCCATTTATTGGTTTCAGAACATAGGCTTTCTCAACATGATTATCAAGGGCATGATAATCGGTGTGGTCGTGTCGGCTCCAATGGGTCCGGTGGGAATACTTTGTGTGCAGCGTACTTTGAACAAAGACCGCTGGTGCGGTTTTGTCACGGGACTGGGTGCTGCTTTGAGCGACATCATCTATGCGCTGATGACTGGTTTCGGCATGTCGTTCATCATGGACACGATCGAATCACCCACTGTGGCGTTCTGGATCAAGGTGGTGGGTAGCGTGTTGTTGTTCCTCTTCGGCCTATTCACCTTCAAGTCGAATCCGATAGAACGGGTAAAGCCTGTGTCGCACAATAAAGGTACGCTCTTCCATAATTTCATCTCAGGCTTCCTGGTCACGATATCCAATCCTCTCATCATATTCCTTTTCATCGCCATGTATGGTCAGATGACGTTCATCCTGCCCGACAGTCCGTTGCTCCAGATCATCGGCTACCTCTTCGTGATTGTGGGTGCCGTGGGGTGGTGGTTCCTGCTGACATGGCTGATCGATAAGGTGCGGAACAAATTCAATGTGCGCGGAATATGGCTGATCAACCGGATTATCGGTTCGGTGGTGATGCTGGTGTCTGTCCTGATTCTGCTGCACACTGTGCGCGACTACTTCAAATTCGTGATATAAAGCCTTGAGACAGGTGCGGGAAGATGTGGGATGCTGTGGTCTCCGCATCTTTTTTCGTTCCATAGCTTCCGTCAGACCAATCTCAATAGATCCATTAACCAATATGCTCATCAGTCAGAAACTCAAACAGGAGAACATCGCTGAATACCTCCTTTATATGTGGCAGGTGGAAGACCTTATACGTGCCAACCATCTCAATATCGATGAGTTGGAAGCCAACTACATTTCCCGCTTCCACCTCCCCACAGCCGAACATGCCGAGATGAAGGAGTGGTATGAGAACCTGATTGAGATGATGAGGAGTGAGGGAGTGGCGGAGAAAGGACACATCCAAATCAACAAGAACATCCTGGTGTGGCTCACCGACCTTCACCTACAGTTGCTCAAATCTCCAAAATATCCGTTTTATTCTGCCACCTATTACAAGGCACTTCCACTGATTGTGGAACTCCGCCGGAAGGCAGGCGATGAGCAGACAGGCGAATTGGAGACCTGCTTCAATGCCCTCTATGGACTGATGATGCTTCGGCTTCAGGGGCGTCCCGTGAGTGAGGACACATCTCGAGCGATGTCCACAATCTCCCAATTCATCGGCATGCTTTCCGACTACTACAAAAAAGACAAGGCCGAGCCACTTGAGTTTTAGAACAGGCTGGCAACATGAGAATAAGTTGCTGTTGCCTTCTTATCAATAAGTATTAAACATAGAAAAATCCTTTCAGATGAATGAAATAGAACGCAGGCGTACCTTCGCCATCATATCCCACCCTGACGCAGGTAAGACTACGCTCACAGAGAAACTGCTGTTGTTCGGTGGCCAGATCCAGGTGGCTGGAGCGGTGAAGTCGAACAAAATCAAGAAGACCGCCACCTCCGACTGGATGGAAATCGAAAAACAGCGTGGAATCTCCGTTTCAACCTCAGTGATGGAGTTCGACTACAAGGACTATAAGGTGAATATCCTGGACACTCCCGGTCACCAAGACTTTGCTGAGGACACGTTCCGAACGTTGACCGCCGTGGATTCCGCAATCATCGTGATTGACGGTGCAAAAGGTGTGGAGGCCCAAACCCGCAAGCTGATGACCGTCTGCCGCATGCGCAAGACTCCGGTCATCGTGTTTGTGAACAAGATGGACCGCGAAGGACGCGACCCGTTCGACCTGCTCGACGAGATTGAGACTGAGCTTCAAATCAGTGTGCGCCCGTTGTCATGGCCAATCAATCAGGGGCAGCGTTTCAAGGGTGTCTATAACATCTATGAGCAGAACCTGAACCTCTTCACCCCTGATAAGCAAATGGTGACGGAGAAGGTGGCTGTTGATATCGCATCACAGGACCTCGATGAGCGGGTGGGGGCCGAAGATGCGGCGAAACTGCGCGACGACCTGGAACTGATAGACGGTGTGTATCCGGAGTTTGACGTCAATACCTACCTCGATGCTGAGGTGGCTCCGGTATTCTTCGGCTCTGCGCTCAACAACTTCGGTGTGCAGGAGTTGCTCGATTGCTTCGTGGAGATAGCCCCGAATCCTCGCCCAACTCAGGCTGAAGAAAGGATGGTGCAGCCGGAAGAGCCTAAGTTCACCGGTTTTATCTTTAAAATCACAGCGAATATCGACCCTAACCACCGTTCCTGCACCGCATTCTGCAAGGTGTGCTCCGGCAAGTTTGTGCGTAACGCTCCTTATCTCCATATCCGCCACAACAAGACGGTCCGTTTCTCTTCGCCAACCCAGTTCATGGCACAGAAGAAAAGCACTATCGACGAGGCCTACCCAGGCGATATCGTCGGTCTGCCCGACAATGGCATCTTCAAAATCGGTGATACGCTGACCGAGGGGGAGAACCTTCATTTCAAGGGACTTCCAAGCTTCTCTCCAGAGATGTTCAAATATATTGAGAATGCTGACCCAATGAAGACTAAGCAGTTGGAGAAAGGCATCGCCCAGCTGATGGACGAGGGTGTGGCACAGCTGTTTGTCAACCAGTTCAACGGACGGAAACTGATAGGCACTGTGGGCCAGCTGCAGTTTGAGGTGATTCAATACCGCCTTGAGAACGAATACAATGCCAAGTGCAAATGGGAACCGGCCAGCCTCTACAAAGCCTGCTGGATTGAAAGCGACGACGAGGCCGAATATGAGAATTTCAAGAAGCGCAAATATCAGTATATGGCGAAAGACCGTGAGGGGCGTGACGTGTTCCTGGCTGACTCCAGCTATGTGTTGATGATGGCGCAACAGGACTTCAAGCATATCAAGTTCCATTTCACCTCGGAATTCTGATCCGTTTCCCTTGTGAATGATGGCAACATAATAAATTTAAATCAACAAATTAAAACCACATACACAAAGTGTTAGCAGATGAAGTGAAAAAAGCGGTGGAGGTGATGCGCGCCGGTGGCGTGATTCTTTATCCCACCGACACGATATGGGGCATCGGTTGTGATGCCACGAACGAGGAAGCCGTGAAGAAGGTGTTTGAAATCAAGCGCCGAGCCGACAGCAAGTCGATGATCAGCCTGGTGGACAGTGCTGACCGTCTTGCCCGCTATGTACGCAATGTGCCTGATGTGGCATGGGATTTGATTGACCTCGCCACAACTCCCCTCACCGTGGTGTTCGACGGGGTGAGCGGTCTTGCACCTTCTATGATTGCGGAAGACGGCAGTGCCGCTTTCAGGGTGACTGGCGAAGAGTTCTCCCATGAGCTTTGTTACAGGTTCCAGAAACCGATCGTCTCCACCAGCGCCAACATCAGCGGTGAGCCGACAGCAAAGACATTCGCTGAAATCTCTGATGAGATTAAGGAAGCAGTCGATTATGTGGTGCGCTACAACCAGCGTTGCAAGGAGAAGCATGAACCTTCGAAGATTGTGAAAATCGGCAGCGACGGGCAGGTGAAGATTATCCGCGGATAAGATTCCGCCTGCTCTGCGAAGCACAAACTGCATTGAGATGAAAGGAATGACCACCAACATGCGCCGGAAGGAGATAGGCATGCTCCAAAAAACCGGCAATTTGTTCACTGGACGCGACGGCAGCCAGGGACGGCTTGTCATTGCGTTGAGCCTGGTCGTCGGTCTTTTCACTGGATTGGCGGCTTTTGTGCTGAAATTCCTGGTTGAGGAGATTGAGGATTTGCTGACTGAGGGTTTCGATGCCACTCAGATGAACTGGCTCTACCTCGTCTATCCTGCAGTGGGTATTCTCCTCACCTCATTGTTTATCCGTCATGTGGTGCGTGACGACATCAGTCATGGAGTCACCAAGATATTGTATGCCATCTCCCGCAAACGTGCGCGAATCCGTCCCCATAACCGCTGGTCGAGTGTGTTGGCCAGTTCCATCACCATCGGATTCGGTGGGTCCGTCGGAGCCGAGGCACCGATTGTGCTCACTGGCTCTGCCATCGGTTCTGACCTTGGCAAGCGGTTCCATTTGCCTCCACAGACGCTGATGTTGCTTGTGGGATGCGGTGCTGCTGGTGCGGTGGCAGGCATCTTCAAGGCACCGATTGCGGGGGTGATGTTCGTGATTGAGGTGCTGATGCTCGACCTGACCATGCGCTCCCTCCTGCCTTTGCTCACCACAAGCATCACTTCGGTGTGCGTGTCCTATGCTCTATACGGCACAGATTCTATGTTCTCGTTCAACATGGACAAGCCGTTCACCATCGACATTATTCCAGCCTGCATCCTGCTCGGCGTGTTCTGCGGATTCCTATCCCTCTATTTCACCCGCAGCATGAACTGGTTTGAGCGGATTTTCGCACGCCTACAGTCGCCATGGACGAAGTTCGCACTTGGAGCCATAGTGCTCGGTGTGCTGATTTATTTTCTTCCCGCACTCTATGGTGAGGGTTATAGTGTGATTTCCCAACTCATCAACGATACGGATCCTTCCGTCATCATGCACAACACCCTGTTCTATGGCGACAACAGCAACCTCGTGATTTATCTTTCCATCGTGCTGCTGGCCAAGGTGTTTGCCTCTGCTGCCACCAATGGTGGTGGCGGTTGCGGTGGTGTGTTCGCACCAAGCCTGTTTGTGGGAGGTTTGGGCGGTTTCGTTTTCTGCGTGCTATGGGACGCATTTTTCGGTATTGACTCAGGCACTTCTGGCTTTATTCTTCCCAAGAACTGCGTGCTCTTCGGTATGGCGGGACTGATGTCGGGCGTGATGCATGCACCGCTCACCGGAATCTTCCTTATTGCAGAGCTGACGGGCGGTTACGAACTGCTTGTGCCACTGATGATTGTGTCGGCCATCAGCTATATGACCATCAATATTTTTGAGCCTCACAGTATCTATGCCATGCGTCTGGCGCGCAAAGGTGAGCTCATCACTCACGACAAGGACAGTGCTATCCTCACTTTGCTGAGCATGACTTCGCTCATCGAGACCAACTATCTCCCTGTCAGGCCTGAGTGGGACCTGGAGAAAATCATTATCGCCATCGAAAATTCCCGACGAAACATCTTCCCTGTGGTGAATCAGGCCAACAAGCTTGTGGGCGTGATGACCCTTGACTCTGTGCGCAACGTGATGTTCCGTCCGGAACTCTACCATCAGTACAAGGTTTCCTCATTCATGAAAGACCCTCCTTCCGTACTTTATATGACCGACACGTTGAAGGAGGCGACAGCGAAATTTGATGAGACGAAAGCTTGGAACCTCCCTGTGGTTGACGACAAGGGCTGCTACATGGGATTCATTTCCCGCTCCGGCCTCTTCTCCTCTTACCGCAGGACCTTGGTGAGCTTCACGGCCGACTGACCTTTTTTTCTTTACTTTTATCTCTCCTTTCTTTCCTCTCCACACACATTAGTCATAAAAATGTTCCAAAATGGCTTTTTTATCCCAAAAATGATTATCTTTGCATTAAAATATAAAATAACCAACTAATGAATGATAATAAACCTGAAACTAAAAAAATTATGAAAGAGAGAATCAAGAGGTATATCCTCCCAGAAAATGAGATCCCAAGACAGTGGTACAACATCCAGGCCGACATGGTGAACAAACCGTTGCCGCCTATCCATCCAGCCACTAAGCAACCATTGAAACCTGAAGACCTGTATCCGATATTCGCAGAGGAACTGTGCCGCCAGGAACTGAATCAGACCGATGCCTGGATTGACATCCCAGAGGAGGTTCGCGAGAAGTATAAATACTACCGTTCCACTCCGCTGGTCCGTGCATACGGCCTTGAAGAGGCACTGGGCACTCCGGCACACATCTATTTCAAGAATGAGAGTGTGAGCCCGGTTGGTTCCCATAAGCTGAACTCCGCCCTTCCTCAGGCTTACTACTGCAAACAGCAGGGTGTGACCAACGTGACGACTGAGACCGGAGCAGGACAGTGGGGCGCAGCCCTTTCGTATGCCGCCAAAGTGTTTGGCATTGAGGCTGCCGTATATCAGGTGAAGATTTCATACGAGCAGAAGCCTTACCGCCGCAGCATCATGCAGACATTCGGCGCTCAGGTGACCCCTTCACCTTCCATGTCAACACGTGCAGGAAAAGATATCCTGACCAAATATCCTAACCACCAAGGTTCACTCGGTACTGCCATCTCTGAGGCCATCGAACTGGCCATGAACACGCCGAACTGTAAATACACACTCGGTTCGGTGCTCAGCCATGTGTCGCTCCATCAGACTATCATCGGTTTGGAGGCAGAGAAGCAGATGGCGATGGCGGGTGAGTATCCTGACATGGTGATAGCCTGCTTCGGAGGTGGATCCAACTTCGGAGGTATCGCCTTCCCGTTCATGCGTCACAACATTCTGGAAGGCAAGAAGACTGAGTTTATCGCTGCAGAGCCGGCTTCTTGTCCGAAGCTCACCCGTGGCGTCTTCCAGTACGACTTCGGTGATGAGGCAGGTTATACGCCGCTCCTTCCGATGTTTACCCTCGGCCACAATTTCCGACCAGCCAACATCCATGCCGGAGGTCTCCGTTACCATGGTGCAGGCGTGATTGTGAGCCAGTTGCTGAAAGATGGTCTGATGCGTGCAGTCGATATCAAGCAGCTTGAGTCGTTTGAGGCAGGAATGCTCTTCGCACGTGCTGAAGGCATTATCCCTGCTCCGGAGTCCTGCCATGCCATCGCTGCCACCATCCGTGAGGCCAACAAATGCAAGGAGACTGGTGAGGAGAAGGTGATTCTCTTCAACCTCTCTGGACATGGCTTGATCGACATGACGGCTTACGACCAGTATATTGCTGGCAACCTGCAGAACTATGAGGTGACCGATGAGGACGTCCAGAAAAATATCTCCGAGTTGGAGAAAATCATCTGATGCTACGGCACTTCATGGCATGAACCGCAATAGAAAACTACCAACTATATAAAACTGAGATAACATGAAGACAAATTATGAGATTCGCTATGCGGCCCACCCTGAGGACGCAAAGCATTACGACACCCAGCGCATCCGTCGCGATTTCCTGATTGAGAAGGTGTTCAGCGATGATGAGGTGAACCTGGTGTATTCCATGTATGACCGCATGATTGTGGGCGGTGCGAAACCTGTGAATGAAGAGCTGAAACTTGAGGCCATTGACCCGCTGAAAGCTCCTTATTTCACCACCCGCCGCGAGGTTGGTGTGTTCAACGTGGGCGGAAAAGGCTGCATCAAAGTGGGAGATGAGGTCTATGAGCTCGACTACAAGGAGGCACTGTACATCGGAAGCGGTGAGCGCGACGTGGTGTTCGTGAGTGCCGACAAGGCGAATCCTGCCAAGTTCTACATCAATTCCACCACTGCCCACAAGTCGTATCCTACGAAGAAGGTGACGAAAGCTGATGCCGACATCCTCGCACTCGGAAGTCTGGAAGGCAGCAACGACCGTGTGATCAACCGCATGATCGTGCAGAAGGTGCTCGACTCCTGTCAGCTGCAGATGGGTATGACAGAGCTCAAACCGGGAAGCGTGTGGAACACCATGCCGGCTCACGTTCACAGCCGCCGCATGGAGGCTTATTTCTATTTCGAGGTTCCGGAAGACCAGGCCGTATGCCATTTCATGGGCGAGATCGACGAGACCCGTCATATCTGGATGAAAGGCGACCAGGCAGTTCTCTCTCCAGAGTGGTCCATCCATTCTGCTGCCGCCACGAGCAACTATACCTTTATCTGGGGTATGGGCGGTGAGAACCAGGATTACGGCGATCAGGACTTCTATGCCATCACCGACTTGAAATAATTTTCAAACACAAGAAGATGAGACATTTGACAAGGAGACTTCCGTCTCTGTCCTGTCTCATCTTCTTTTTTATATCTAAAAGAATAAGATGATGAAAAAGCTGTTTACGATATTATTCGCATTATGCTTGTGCATGTCCGCATTGGCAGCCGACAAAGTAAAGGTGACGGTGTCGAATTCCCTTTCGTTTGCCCGTGGCGACGAATATGTGGAGCTTGACGTGAATGCGTTGAAATCCAAGTTGGGCACCGACGGGAGCCTGGTGGTGACCGATGCTGACGGTCGCGAGGTGGCTTCCCAGCTGACATACGATGGAAAGCTTATCTTCCAGGTAGGTGTGCCTGCCAAGGGAAAGTCCGTGTATTATGTGACGACTGGCACTCCTTCCGCTTATGAGCAGAAAGTCTTTGGACGTCAGTTCCCAGAGCGTGTGGATGACATCGCATGGGAGAACAACCGGGTGGCGTTCCGCTGCTATGGTCCTGCACTCCAGAAATCGGGTGAGCGTGCATGGGGCTATGACATCTGGAACAAGCGCACCGACAAGCTTGTGGTGGAGGAGCGATATGCAGGCGAACTTGACCCAGAGATCGCTTCTGTGTGCAAGAAGCTGCGCGCACGGGGTGAGAATGCCCTCGCCGACGATCTTTACAATTCTGAGAGCTACCATGTGGACCACGGCAATGGAATGGACTGCTACAAGGAGGGACCGACC
>R25__coassemble_653_pt1 | contig 19890 bp, 11 predicted proteins | sample R25__metabat2_high_PE_055 | metagenome-assembled genome bin R25
ATCGTATGCCGTTCCGTGTGCCGGCGATGTGCGGATAACGGGCAGGCCAGCCGTGTAGTTCACGCCGTCATCCATGGCAAGTGCCTTGAACGGAGCCAGCCCCTGGTCGTGATACATGGCGAGGATGGCATCGAAGCGGGCTTAGTTTCCAGAACCGAAAAAACCGTCGGCAGCGTATGGACCGAAGCAACGGATGCCTTTCTTGAAGGAATCCTGGATGGCTGGTATGATTACATCCTGCTCCTCGTTTCCAATCACGCCGTTGTCGCCGCAGTGGGGATTGAGCGAGAGGACGGCAATGCGAGGATTATCGATGGCGAAGTCGCGCTTGAGCGTGTCGTCCAGGATGTTGAGTTTCGCCTCTATGTTCTGCTTGGTGATTTTCTGTGCGATTTTCGATACTGGCACATGAGTTGTGACCAGCGCCACACGCAGGCTTTCGTTCATCAGAATCATAAGCGCACGCTGTCCACCACCAGCCTTTTGCTCAATGTATTCGGTGTGTCCAGGGAAATGGAACTTATCGTTCTGTATGGTATTCTTGTTGATAGGCGCTGTCACCAGCACGTCGATGACCTGGTTATCGAGTGCGCTCACAGCAGCTTCCAATGCCTTAAAAGCGGCTGAACCGGCTTCAGGAGTCGGAGTTCCCGGTTCAATCTTCACTTCCGTATCGCCCAGGCAGTCCACGATGTTCAACTGTCCATCGCGTGCCTTTTCCGGACGATCCACCACATTGAAGTTTGGTGCGTTCTCAACCGATTTCCTGTAATATACCGCCACTTTCGGAGAGCCGAAAATCACCGGTGTGCAGAGCGAGAGCATCTCCTCGCTTGCAAATGTCTTGAGAATCACCTCATACCCCACTCCGTTGATGTCACCTTGTGAGATACCCACCTTTATTTTTTGCATAATTTCAATATTTTTCTTTAATTTCTGAATGTCGCTTGAGGCGACAATCTATATGTTATTTTTCTTTTACGTTCATTCTCAATGTATAAAGCGATGCCTCGAGTCTGCGAATCATGGAACGCTTCATCTTGCTCGGCGCATAGACAAATGCCTCCGTCACGATTACCCGGTTGTTCACAGAATCCACACGCGACTGCGAAACGAATGGACCGCCCATGGCGTCGCCCGACATTTCCCAAAGTCCACGCGCTTCCTGAATAAATTGCCCGTTCTGCGTGTAGTTTCTCACATCCACGCATTCTGGATTCGTTTGCATCACACTTCCTGGGTTATAGCCTGGGATGTTCCGGCCCATAAAAGTGTCGCGCAGCGCGATGAAGCTGTGTTTGTCGAACACTTTCTGAGTGGAGTACGGATAGGCATAGACCACGATGTTCTGCACAGTCTGCAGTCCGTCGTTCGATGCCCAGATGAAGTCTTTTCCAATTTTCATCTTGGCGATGTCGGGCGGGATGAGCATGTCGCATCCCAGCACCTTCTTCAGCGAATCGCTGAAAATGGGATTATAGCTGAAATTCAGGCTTTCCACCTGACGATTGAGTTCCTCGTTGTAGAAGAAGTCGATGATGGACGTGGTGTTTTCCGTGATATAAGAGGATGCCACCCTTGTGTTGGGCGCATGAATAGTGACAATGGCTTGCGGATAGGCGAACACATTGCGTTCGAACTTGATTTTGCCCTGTCGGAAGTCATCGTCGATTTTGAATACGATGATGTTTCTGAACAGGTTCATGATCCGGTCGTAGTTTTTCGGCCGTATTCGGGTGACATGAAAAGACGGCTCGTCCTGCGGAAGCATAGGCACCGGTTTGTTGAGCACACGCCGCAGCGCACGTCCCGCATATCCGTCCCAGATGGAGTCCTCCGCCACCACCATGACCTCGTAAGGATTGCCCGACGAAGAAGGAGTAAGCAAAGGTTTGTTGGTGTTCTGCCTCCGGTTACACGATGCAGCCAAGGTCAGCAGCACGATAAGCATTGAGAAAAGAGCCTTTTTCATATCATTCTAAAATAAGTGGTCCTTCATGTTTTTTCCGGACCTTCTTTGAGTTGGTGGGTTGATTCACCCGTTTTTGTTTTCAGTTTGATGGGCTGTGGACAGCAGTCCGCAAGCCGCCATGATGTCCTCACCGCGTGAAGCACGGACAGTGGTGAACAGTCCATGGTGGGTGAGATAGTCCCGGAAAGCCGTCATGTGAGCATCGTCTGTCCCTTCAAGCCCCACATCCGGTATTTTGTGGAAACGAATGAGGTTCACGCGACAGTCCAATCCCCTCAGCAGCTTCAACAGCGCATCGGCATGGAGCTTGGAATCGTTGAGCCCCTTGAACACAATGTACTCGAACGAAAGCCTCCGTTGATGTGCGAAGTCATATTGCCTGAGCAACTGGATGATGTCATCCGCCTCAAACTGCTTTTCCGCCGGCATCAGCTGCAGGCGTTGCTCATGGATGGGCGAATGGAGGCTGACGGCGAGGTGGCACTGCGACTTCTCCAAGAACCGTCTGAGGTTCTTCCTCAGCCCCACAGTTGACACCGTAATCCGCTTGGGGCTCCAAGCGAAGGCATCCTCAGCCGTGAGGAGCTCAATGGCGCGCATCACGTTGTCCAGATTGTCGAACGGTTCTCCCTGCCCCATGAACACGATGTTGGTGATGCCTTTCTCCCGGATTGCCCACTGCACTTGCGCCAGGATGTCGGTGGCGGTGAGGTTGCCGTGGAATCCTTGTTTGCCTGTCTGGCAGAAGAGGCAGTTCATCTTGCAGCCCACTTGGGTAGAAACACACAAGGTTCCCCTATCCTTGTCGGGGATATAGACCGTCTCGATGAATTGTCCGGAGCAGGTGGGGAAAAGATATTTCTCTGTTCCGTCCACGCTGACCAACGTCTGCAGCGGCTCTGCGGTCCCCAACGTCAGGTTTTCGCCGAGCACCTGTCTGTTTTTCAGCGAGATATTGGTCATATCGTCGAACGAGCGGGCACATTTTCCATACACCCACTGCGCCAGCTGCTTACCCACGAACTTGGGCAAAGAAAGCGAAAGCGCCATGTCCTGCATCTCCTTCACCGTCATCCCGAGCAGTGACGGCTTTTGCGTCACGGCAAATTGCTGGATGTCGTTGTCGTTGATGTTGCAGGACATGGTGCTGTTCATTTCAGGTTTTATTGTTATTCAGCGGAAAGCATCCGCCATGTCAGTTTACCAAGCGAAAATCGGATATTCCTCCATGATGTGGTTCACCTTCTCTCTCACGCTGCTGATCACCTTGTCGTTCTCAGGGTCGTTGAGCACGGTCTCAATCATGTCGGCAATCTCATGCATGAGATATTCCTTGGCGCCACGTGTGGTGATGGCTGGTGTACCGAGGCGGATACCCGAAGTCTGGAATGCAGAGCGGGTGTCGAACGGCACCATGTTCTTGTTGGCAGTGATATCGGCTGCCACGAGGGCTTTCTCTGCCACCTTACCAGTAAGGTTTGGATATTTTGTGCGGAGGTCCACCAGCATGGAGTGGTTGTCGGTACCTCCTGAGCAAATGAAGAATCCTCTGTCGATGAGTGCCTGTGCGAGTGTGGCGGCATTCTTCTTCACCTGCTTCTGATACTCCACGAACTCAGGCTGGAGCGCCTCTCCGAATGCCACTGCCTTGGCGGCGATGACATGCTCGAGCGGACCGCCCTGCTGTCCTGGGAATACTGCAGAGTTGAGAATCTGTGACATCTTCTTGATTTCTCCCTTAGGAGTGGTGAGTCCCCATGGGTTGTCGAAGTCTTTTCCCAAGAGGATGATACCTCCACGCGGTCCACGCAGTGTCTTGTGTGTGGTGGAAGTGACGATATGTGCATATTTCAGCGGGTTGTCGAGCAGTCCTGCAGCGATAAGTCCTGCTGGGTGCGCCATATCTATCATAAGGAGTGCGCCCACCTCGTCGGCGATTTTGCGCATGCGGGCATAATCCCACTCACGGCTGTATGCCGAACCGCCACCGATGATGAGCTTTGGTTTGTGCTGCAGAGCCAGCTTCTCCATCTCGTCGTAATCCACGCGGCAAGTCTCCTTGTTGAGGTTGTAGCCCACTGGATTATAAAGGATGCCGGAGGTGTTGACATGGCTTCCGTGAGAAAGGTGACCACCGTGGTCGAGGTTCAGTCCCATGAAGGTGTCGCCTGGCTTGAGCACTGAAAGCAGCACGGCTGCATTGGCCTGTGCGCCTGAATGCGGCTGCACATTGGCATATTCAGCACCGAAGAGCTTCTTCACGCGCTCGATGGCCAACGTCTCCGTCTGGTCCACCACCTCGCATCCGCCGTAATAGCGCTTGCCTGGATAGCCCTCCGCATATTTGTTTGTCAAACATGACCCCTGTGCCTCCATAACCTGGTCGCTCACATAATTCTCACTGGCAATCAGCTCCATGCCTTTCACCTGTCTCTGATGCTCCTTCTCAATCAGAGCGAAGATTTCGCTGTCTCTTTTCATAAAAAATTTTGCTTATTGAGTATAAAAAACTATGCTTATATGCTTTAAAGTGCAAAGTTACGAAATATTTGCGATTATCTGATTATTTTTTCAGACTAATTTTGCCAGCCACATTTTTTGACCTATATTTGCAATGAATATATTAGCAACCTTATTATTAACCCATCAACATCAGAAAATGAAAAAGATTTCTTTGTTATTAGTCGCTCTTGTGGCTGTGTTCTGCGTATCTTGTTCCAACGACCCAAAAGTGGAGGGAGAATTTGTGAAGGCTGTTGACGAGGCTATCGCTCAGTTTGAAAACGCCAAGACCATGGATGACCTCACTGCTTTTGCTCAGAAAATTGAGGAAATCAGCAATAACGAGGCTTTTGGAAACCTGAAAGAGACCGGTGCCGCCAAGGAGGCTTCCGAGCGTCTGGAGAAATGCGTTGACGGTATGGACAAGAAGGCAGAGGAAATCACTGCCAACATGCTTAACTCCATCACCGGTGAGGATGCAGAAGAAACTGAGGATGCAGATGAAGCAGAAGAGCCAGCAGAAGAATGAAAAAAACAAAACATCGGATGAAGAGGCGTACAGACAAGGTGCGCCTCTTTTTTGCCATCTAACCATCTCTTTGGATGCAAATTTTGTTAATGAACAAGGACTTTTGTTAATTTATCTTGTTTTTTTTACATAAAAACACAGTGATGTCAGTGATTTTCCGTAATTTTGAATTTTGGATATGCCCGCTCAGGCAAATCCTTCATTTTAAGCTATTAACTAACTGATTATTATTAACGCATCAACAACTGCAGAAGCACAAGACTTTGATTATGGAAAGAATACTGATATCCATTGCTATGCTGACATGTTGCTCAGCCTTAGCCATGGCCGACGGCGGTCAGAAAGTGACCATCGGCGGGCGCACCGTTGAGAAGAACGTGACCCGCATAGAATTCCGTGGCGACAACGTCATCCTCACCTACGACGACGCCAGCACCCAGACTGCCGACATGTCGGAAGTGGAAATTCAATTCGACAATGCCACCGGCATAAACAGTGTGCAGGTCCAGCCAAAGCAGGCTTACACGCCAGGCAAACCCACCTATAGTCTGGCAGGACAGAGAGTGAAGAACCCGTCGAAAGGCATCTACGTGCAGGACGGAAAGAAGGTAATCGTGAAATAAGGAGGACGGACTAATGAAGACATTTCATCAACTGCTTTGCGCCGCTGCCCTTTCATTTCTGGCAGGTCCTCTTTGTGCGCAAATCTACAACGTGGAAAAAAACAATGGAAAAAACCAGATGGTGGTCGCCTTGTCGGACGGCACAAAACTCTATTACAACACCGATGAAGTTCAGGAAGTGGACGTCAACGGAAATTCGCTCTCAATCTCTTCAGTCAGAGGTGGTGAGCCCGACTCGTTCGAAAACACCGTGGCAGGAATCTCGTTCTCCAAAGCCGTGAAGGACCAAGTGGTCATCACAGAGGCAAAAGGTTGGCTGGAGTCTGCCTACCTCACCTTCAACCTCCTGGAAGGAGCATCGTCCTACAACGTGTATGTGAAAGGCGGTCAATACACTGAGTTCACGAAGATCGACAATGAGCTGGTCCGCAACTACGGCACCTACGGGAGGGCCGACAATCCGGCACTGAAAGCCGCACACGACTATGCGGTGAGAGTGGTGCCAGTGGATGCCGACGGAGAGGAGATGACTGCCGCAGCCAATGAGCAAGACGGCATCAGCGTGAAGAATTTCAGCCGTGCCGGCTTCTCCCACCTCAACGATCAGGGCGTGGGCGCCTACAACGACGACGGCACGCTGAAAAGCGGTGCCCTTGTGCTATATCTCACGGCCAAGAACGCCAAGACCGTGAAAGCCAAGCTCAACAGCGGTGAGTTCACGGGCATCCAGCACATCCTATGCGCATACGAAAAAGGAAATGTGACCACCCCACTCGACGTGCGCATCGTAGGCATGGTGAGCACAGCCGACCTCGATTCGCTCGGCAGCAAGGAAGAGGGCATCCAAATCAAAGGGCGGAAAGCCGACAGCGAGCTGAACATCACCATCGAGGGCATCGGTGAGGACGCCACGGTGAAAGGCTTCGGATTCCTTGTCCGCAACTGCAAGAGTGTGGAATTCCGCAACTTCGCCGTCCTCCGTGCCATGGACGACGGCATCTCCCTCGACACCGACAACAGCAACATCTGGATACACCATCTCGACATGTTCTATGGCAAGCATGGTTCAGGCGACCATGAAAAAGGCGACGGCTCCATCGACGTGAAGGCCGACTCCAAATACGTGACCGTGAGCTATTGCCGCTTCTGGGACACCGGCAAGTCGAACATGTTCGGCATGAAGAACGAGAGTGGACCGAACTACATCAGCTACGACCACAACTGGTTCGACCACTCCGACTCACGCCATCCTCGTGTTCGGACAATGAGCGTGCATGTGTGGAACAACTACTACGACAACTGCGGCAAGTTCGGAGTCGGAGCCTGCAACGGCGCAAGCGTGTTTGTGGAAAACAACTATTTCCTCAACACGAAAAAGCCGATGCTCAGCTCGCTTCAAGGCACCGACGCACTGGGAAGCGGCACCTTCTCCGGTGAGAACGGCGGAATGATCAAGGCCTACGGCAACCACATCGACCGCTCTGCCAAGAACTTCCGCTACTACACCCAGGCCGCTCCTGCCTCCACAGGCTACGATGCCTACGAAACCTCCAGCCGCGAGGAGAAAGTGCCTGCAACGGAAGTGACCCGCCAGGGCGGAACCTCCTACAACAACTTCGACACCGACGCCAGCCTGATGTACACCTATACGCCGGATGCGGCAGAAGATGTTCCATCCATCGTGAAAGGTTATTATGGCGCTGGCCGCCTCAACCACGGCGACATCACGCACACCTTTGCCGACAACACCGGCAATGAGGACACCGACTCTGCTCCGGACGCAATTTTTGAAACTGAGATTGACTCCTACAAACCAGCACTCATCGGTTTCTTCACCGAGGACACCTCCAGTGGTGAAGAACCAGGCGGCGACGAACCTGGCGGTAGCGATGAACCTGGCGGCGGTGACGAACCCGGCGGTGAGGTCACCCCTACTCCTGAGGGCACCATCACCTGCTCTTTCGACAAGAGCGGCACCCCTTCGAACTCCCTCTTCACCGTGACGAACGGCAACGGCTCAAACAGTAAGGGAAAGGTGACCATCGACGGCGTGGAATATTCCACATGCCTGAAGATTGAAACTAAAACAATCATCAATTTCTCGCTGACCAAGAGCATGAAGATGACACTCTACTTCGGTCCGTCAGAAACCGCCAGCATAATAGTGAATGACAAGAAAATCAGCGGTTCAGGCAACACTTACACACAGACACTCGAACCTGGCAGCTACACACTGACGAAGGACAAGAGCGTGAACCTGTTCTTTATCAAGCTGGAGCCTGTGGAATAAGGAGTTACCCACAAAAAACAAAACAGACTTATCACAAACAGATGTCTATATAAAAAGTCCGGGCACCGATGGGGGTGCCCGGACTTTTTTGTCTGATCAAGAGAACTGCTATTTCACGAGAACTTTCTTTCCTCCAACGATATAGATACCCTGCTTCAAGGTGCTCACCCTGCGTCCGGCAATGTCGAACACCAATCCCTGCGTCAAAGCATCCTCCACAGTTACAGCAGAGATTCCCGTAGGATTGACTTTTGCAGGAATAATCAGATAAGGAAGGCTTTTCAGCTCAGTACCATTGATGGCAAGCGTTCCATCCTCTTTAATCGTCCAGTATTTCGACAGCGTGGTTTTGATGTTCACCTCATCGGTTCCTTTGGCACCCGTAATGACGAACATGCTGCCTGTGCCAGCAACCAGACGCGCTGCCAGCGACAATCGCTTGCCGTTTTCAAGCAGTCCGAAATAATAGCGGTTCTTGCCTTGTGTCGATACGTTCTTCTCAGATGTCCACACCTGTGAAGGCAGATTGAAGCCCTCAGCATCGGTCACCAAGTCGGCGAACACAATCTTTTCATCTTGGAAGGTCAACGCCCTGCCCGATGCTTTTTCCAGAATCACGTAGTTACCGTTTTCGAGGTCATACTCCTCGTCATCGAGCACATAAATCTCGTAGGTCTGTGAGAAAGAAGTTTCCTCAGATGTGAAATTGACAGTATAGGTCCCTGAAGTCTCGGCATTTGCGATACTCAACTTCTGCTTCTTGCTTCCGTCGCTCCATTCGTATGTCGGATTCACAAATCCTTCCGACACCTTAGGTTGAAGCACCACCTGATCTCCAGGATTCACAATGACAGAGAGTGTATCCTCCATCACCACACCATTCACAGAGATACAAGGTTTCACGGTCTTCACGTTCACCTTAAAAGTGAATAGCTGCTGGCATCCCCCCTGCGAGATAAACATGCCGCTGACTTCCCTGTCGCGCACCACATAGTTCAGGGTAAGTTCGTTGCTCGTGGAGCCGTTGTCCCAGAGGTATGTGCCATAACCGCCACCACCATTGAGCCGCAGCGTCACATTGTCGCCATAGAATGCCTCGATGTTGTTGACATCCACCTCAGTTCCGTTCACCAGCGCAGTAACCGTCATTTTCATAGGGTTGCAGTCGCCCTGTGTGGCTAAGGAGAAAGACTGCTCACTCTTCACCCCGTTGGCATTGGTGTAGGTCACTCTATAGATATAGCTCTTGTCGGTCGAAACGGTGATGTCCTGCGTGGTCTCTCCCGTGTTCCATTCCCAATTGCCGGTGTTGGCCTCGCCTTCCGGCAGTTGTGGCATGAGTTTCACGGTCTGTCCTTTTGGCAATCCCACATTATTGTTTGTGCGGTAATGGTTGATGAGTCCGCCCAGCTCATTATGGCTGATGGTCGTACCATTGATGTTTCCCAGTTTCTGTTCCACTGCCACAGATGGGATGAGGTTGGTCAGCGAACCCGTGTATTCCATTTTCGGAGCGAGTTCGGTCGGCACCTTTTCAGCCGGTGCCACACCATCATAGGTGTTGAGCAGCACTGAATAGCCGAGGTGGTCGTAACCTCCACTCGTAGCGCCTTGTCCACCCTCATCGATACCCATGTTGTTGTAAGCACGCTTGGAGAACGGCATCTCCACACCTTTGATACCTTCATAGTGCCCAATGACGGTTCCCCAGTACGGACGCATCTGTGCACCGAGTGCCGGTCCGGTCATCACCCATTCCCTTCCGTCCGAGCCATTCAAGCCTTTATCAACGTACATCAGATTAGTCCACGGAAGTCCTTCCACACTCAGCGTCTGTGCAGCCACAAATTCGATGCCGGCGGCCAGACGATGGTTCATGTAAGAGAAGAGGTCATCACCTTGGTTCCATCCTTGGTGGGCGATATCGATGGCCAGCCCGAGCGCCATGGCGGCATGTCCGGTGTCGCGTCCGCTCTCTTCCGTTTGTCCCAGCTCACCGTATGCACCTGTCTCCAGGTCGCTCTTGGAGGTGGTTACCACGAGGTTGCCGAGGAATTCAGTCAGTCCGTCGGTCTTGATCGGGTTGGCGGTACGTGGGTTGACAAATGTTCCCACCTGGTCGTATTTAAAGAACGACATACCTTGGTTGTAGATATAGACATCATCACAGAGCACACCATACGAAATGACTGCCAGGGCATTGCAAAGTCCCCAGTTCGACCAGTAATGTCCCGGAGCTTCCCACCAATGGTCGGGATTTTCCCATGTTCCATTTCGTCCACGCAGGAACTGCATGGATGCAGGATACCACACATTGAGGATCCATTGCTTGAATTCATTGAAATCGCTTTCACTCCATCCAGGATAATCGCGCACGAGTTCAGCCGCCTGCGCAAACTCATAACCGTAAAGTCCGGCAGCGAGCGCCCAGTTGCTGTCGCCACCGATGCCCTTAGTGGTTCTTGCCCATTGCATGAGCACCTGCACGGCATGTTTGGCACAAGCCTCGTTGCCCTCAATCTGCCACCGCAGTCCATTCTGATAGGCAATGGTGGCCCCACGAGCTGCATTGATGTAGTTTTCACCTGAGCCACCCCCTCTGACGATGGTCTCAACAGGATAAGTTCCAGCCGATGCCTGTGCGTAAGCGGCACTCGTCAGTTTGTTGTAAGCGGCCGTCACCTTGGTGTTGCCATCCTTCAGTTGCTGCTTGATGCGGTCGAAGTCTGCTTTGGTATGAAGTCCGCCTGGATGACGGAAACCACGTTCCACGTCGTATGTCTCGGGCAGTGTGGTCATGTCGAAAGTCTTTCCCTTGCTGTTGTTCATTGCAGTGCATGCATTGTTGAGAGCTGCTGTCCTGGCATCAATCAGAGGTTGTGAGATAGAGTCCTGCGCCATGCATGCCTGTCCTGCCATCAATGCATCACGGTAGTTTTCCACTGCTCCAGGCAGGTAGTCAGCCTGTGTGGCAGTTGCGAAAAAGTTCTCTGCCGTCTGTATTGCAGCCTGCAGCTTTGTTTTATCGCCTATCGTTCCATGCTCATACTGATAAGTCAGGTTTTCCGTCTCCGCCGCCAGCTCTGCCACTTGCTCCGCCGTCAGCGCCTTGGAATAGAGTCTGAAGTCCGTGATTTGAGTTTTAGGCAGATAATTGTCGCCGCTGAATGGCGGACGTCCGAGCCAGTTGCATGTCGGAGCCGTAGTGCCGAAGTTCGAGCTGTTGACAGGAACGGCCGCCAACGTCCCCACCAGCTTTCCGTCGATATACAGCCGTCCTGTTGTGCCACTTTGTGTGTAAGCCACATGCTTCCACACACCCGTAGCCGAAGCACTGCCCACCTGTATTCCCTTCTCGTTGGAATATCCTCCAGCTGTGACGGCCACGCGCTGTGCATTCAGTCGGTAGGCATTGTATTTTCCGCTTGTGGAAGCACATGCGGCTGAAGTGGAGAATGTCCAAAGGAAGAAGCCGTTTCCGCTGAGGGATGTTCCCTCTTCCACCAGATAATAGACGGAGATGGTCATGTCGTTGGTGCCGATGAATGTGGTTCCGGCTTTCGTCCCCATGTTGAGGTATCCGCTTGATGAACCAAGGTTCAGCACATGGTAAGTACCCATCTTCTCCACCTTGGCATTGCTCACAAGCGTGGCGTTGTTGCCATTTCCTGTGTTGTCGGTCACAGTGGTTCCGCTGACCTGGTCGAAGAGATACTGAATGAGCAACCCATCGTCGGTCTGTGCAGAAACACCGAATGGCAACATCAGGCAGAGTGCCATTGTCGCCATTTTTCTAATAGTCAACTTAGTCAGTGTTTTCATTTGATTATAGTTTTTAAATATTACATTGTTATTTAGTTCGTTTGAAATTCAGTATGGACAAGGTGCCTAAGCACCTCATCCATGCTGATTGTCGTATCGTTATCTTACCACCACCTTGGAGGTCTTGCCGTTTTTCCTCACGACATAAACTCCCTTTCCAAGCGGCTGTCCGCCGGCCAGACGCTGTCCGTTGAGCATATACACGGCGTCTTCTTGTCCGTTGGCTGCATCCACTTGCTGGATGGCTGTGGTATTGTCAGCATCGCTGCTGGTATCGCCTATCAAGGTTTTCAACACGTTGGCGTAAGCTTTCGCCTCACTGGCCCCTGTATTGAAATAGAAATATCCTTCGAAAGGCTTCACAGTCTCGCCACCTGTCAGCTCCACCACCTTCCGGTCCTTGATGGAATAGGCAGATGCTCCAGGAGTGGCTTTCTTGTATGTTCCGATGAACGAAACTGCTCCGATGGTCTCCGTCTGGTCGGTTGCATTTGCCCCCGGCTTCACGGTGACATTCTCGAACTCGTATTCCTCGTCTGTCTTCTCAGAGTAGATAAGGTATGGGATATTGGCAAGCGTGCGATAAACCATGCGGAAGTTCATCGTAGTGCCGTTCACACGGTCGAGCCTGTAGAGCGATGCATTCTCGCCGAACACCTCCTTAATCTGAGCATTGCTCATATCGAAAGGAAGACAGATGGTCTGCCATCCTCCGTTCATCTGTTTATGCAAGAGTGCCGAATTGATGGTCTTGCTCTGCGGCGTGTAGTCCTTGTCCTCGTCAAAGTCGTAGTTTCTGTTCACCTTAATGTTATACTCATACACATTCTGTCGTCCGCCCTCACAGGTGAATGTCACGGTCACAACCGTTGATTTGGTGATGTTGTCGAGGGTGATGGAAGATGTTGCCACTCTGCTTTGTTCTGTTCCAGTACTCCACTTGAAAGAGCCGTAGTAGCCCAGCCGTGGTGCGATGGTCAGCACAACCGATGTTCCCTGCTCCACCGTCACAGCATCCTCTCCCACTTTCTCGTCGCCCACCTTGATGGTCTGGGTGGCTGTTGATGGAAGGCAATCGCCCTCTACAGCAATGGTGAAGAGTTGCTCACTGGTCACCCCGTTCTTGTTGGTGTAGGTAACGCGGTAGGCATAGCTCTTGTCGGTGTTGACCGTGATCGACTGCGTCTTCTGCCCGGTGTTCCACTGCCATTTGCCCGTGTTGGTCTCGCCTTCTGGAAGCATGGCTGTAAGCTTGATGGTCTTCCCTTTCGGCACAGTCACCTGATTGTTAGGAGAGTAATGATTGACCAATCCTCCGAGTTCGCTGTGATAGATTGTGTTATCACTCACATTGCCCCTTTCCTGCTCTTTAGTCAGGCTCGGAATCAACTTGTCAAGCGAACCTGTGTATTCCATTTTTGGAGTCAGTTCTGTAGGTACCTTGTTGGCTGGTGCGATGCCGTCGTAGGTGTTGAGCAGGATGGAATAGCCCAGGTGGTCATAACCCCCACTGGTTCCACCCTGTCCTCCATGATCGACTCCTGCATCCACCATGGCCTGATATGCCTGCTCTGAGAAAGGCATCTTCACACCTTTGATTCCTTCATAGTGTCCGATGACGGTTCCCCAATAAGGACGGTTCTGCGCGCCGAGGGCAGGTCCCGTCATTTTCCATTGACGACTGTCCCAAGGTGAATAGTTTGATGACGAGTATGTCATATCACGCCAAGGCAGGTTTTCCACACTCTGTGTTTGTGCCGCCACATATTCTATTCCGGCGGCAAGCCTGTGATCCATATAAGAGAAAAGGTCGTCACCTTGATTCCAGGCTTGATGTGCAATATCAACAGCCAAGCCCAAAGCCATCGAGCAATGCCCCGTGTCACGTCCGCTTTCATTTGTCTGTGCAAGCACGCCGTATGCTCCTGTCTCCAGGCTCGACACATGAGTTTCCCACATCAGGTTGCCCCAGAACTCCGTCAGTCCATCTGTATAGAAAGAATCTACTGTCCTTGGGAAAGTGCCCACCTGGTCGTATTTGATGAACGAGATACCCTGATTATAGATATACACATCGTCGCAGAGCACTCCAATACTGATGCAAGCCAAGGCATTGCAAAGTCCCCAGTTCGACCAATAATGTCCTGGTGCCTCCCACCATTTGCCCGAACATTGCCATGTGCCGTTCCTTCCGCGAAGGAAGTCCACGATTCCCGGATACCACACATCAATCATCCACTGCTTGAACTGGTTGAAATCGGTGCGGCTCCATCCTTCGTAGTCGCGCATCAGCTCCGCAGCCTGTGCGAACTCATAGCCATAAAGTCCGTATGCAAGGCGTTGGTCGGAATTGCCGGAAATATACTTGGTGGTGTTCGCCCATCTCATCAGCACATCAACGGCATGGTCTGCACAGGCTGTGTTGCCTTCGATTTTCCATCTTAGCGCATTCTGATATGCGATGGTAGCTCCGCGTGCCGCATTGATATAATTCTCACCTGAGCCACCACCTCTGACTATCGTCTCCACAGGGTAAGTCGCTGCATTCGACTGAGCGTATGCAGCGTTCTTCAGTATGTTGTAGGAATTGGTCACCGCCTCATTCCCTTCAACCAGCTGCTGCTTGATGCGGTCGAAATCCGCCTGTGTGTGCAATCCTCCCGGATGTCGGAATCCTCTTGAAGTGTCATAATTGTCAAAGTTCGTCTGTGCATTGACGCTGAGTGAACAACCCAACATCAGCATTGCAATCATCTTCCTATTCATTTTCCTTCTACAAATATAATGTTAATACTTTTAATCACAAATTTTTTCTTGCACTTTTTCATCCGGTGCATCAAAAGCAAGCCGGAAATGCATTTCCTTCTCACCTCATCGGTGGTTCCGAAGCGAACTTCAGAGGCCAACAGCTGTGGATGTCTTGCATTTCCGGCTTCATCAAAAAGAGTTGTTACAGGATCAAACAATTGATTTTCTATCGTTCAACTCACCAGAGTGAGTTCTCCACTGGGCTTTCCCATGCATCGGAACGTCCTTTCACTGAAAGTCCACCTTCAGGATCGCCATCGATGATTTTGATGATTTCATCATCATTCACCGCCTGACCGTTTCCTGTCACTGTCCAAGATGTAGCTTCCATCGTCACCTCACCTTGGAGTTGTCCGATTTCCACAATAGGCTTGATATATGTTTTCTTATTCATATTTGTTTCTTTGTTTAATGATGAATCACTGATTTCACTTCACAACCACTTTCTTTCCGTTGACCACATACACACCCTTAGGCAGCGCGTTGAATGTGTCGGCACCAGTGCCCACATATTGTCCGCTCACGTTATATACACGGTTGTCTTCGCCAATGGCAGGGTTGTCGGAAATCTCCACGCCGTCGATCACGGTTGCCTCCGACTCATCAAGTCCCTCAATACGGAAGGAGAGGTTAGACTTCACGGTTGGGTCTGCGCTTTCCTCAATCCAGCAACGGAATCCCTTCATCGGAAGCTCTGACGCGATGTGATAGAGATCACCCTTGGCAAATGCGTAGGACTTGGCTGGGATGTTGGCTTTAACATATTGGCCTTTGTAGTAGATGTGCTCTGTCGGGGCGCTTGTGGTAGTAAACAGGGTGTCGATGACGTTGAGACTGTTGCGAGCCTCAATCGACACGTTGTCGATAAGATAGTAAGGAGCAGGAATGGTTGTCACCTCATCAGAGAGTGTGTAAGTTCCAGTCGTAAACGGTGCAGCCTTGGTCGGTTTCAGGATGTAGTGGGTGCCAGCCTGCACAGCAGGGAGGTTGGTGCCCAGTTCCACTTCTTCGAACACGATGAGCGAGTGAACGCCCTCTGTGAGGTGGGTCTCGTCAAGTCCCTTGATTTTCGCCAGTTTCGCACCCTCTCCGAATGCATCCACAAACTGCTCGTAGTCGAGGTCGATAGGGAGAATCAGTGAGTTCCACTTGTCAACATCCACAGAGCGGTGGAGCACACACTTCGCATTTGTTTTGCCATTTTTTGGCAGATAAGTGAGGTCTTCCTTGTCCTCATCCAGATAGAATTCCTGAGGCTGGTCAATTCTATAGACACGCACGTTTGCCACGCCAGTCGAAGCCCATACCCATTGGGTTCCGCCAATAGCCTGATATGAAAGCGTAACGACTTCCTCGCTGTTGGTGATGTTGGCCACAAACCACGCATCATACCATCCGTTGGTATATGCTCCACCATTGCTTTCTGTAATCGGAAGGCTCGACACAGATCGGTTCACCATCTGGCCATTGATTTTTGACTCAACCGTGGCTTTCACACGGGTATTGCCAGTTGGAGCAAGCGAAACGGTCACTATATACTGTCCGGCTGTCAAGCCTGTCACCGTCTGTGTAGTGGTGAGATTCAACGACTTTCCTGAACAACCAAAATAGTTGGCCATATTGCTGTCAAGTGTCTTCTCATCAGCATCAGCATAGCGTGGGAAGAACTGTGCACGACGAAGGTCAGTTGTGTAATTCACATCACCACCAGAAGAGCCGTTCTTAGAAACCCCCCATTCTTTCAGTCCTTCGCTGAAATCAGGGTTTTTCACCTTTGTAGTGAAGTTACGGCTTTCGATAGAGTATTCAGTCTCAAAGTTAGGGTCGTCAGCCTTCTCTTCGCTGATACGCTCAGCCTTGGCGTTCGACTCCACATACAGACGAAGGTCGTTGATGGCGTTGACAGACTCCTCGAGCGATTGCGGAGTAGTCGCAAATGCCTCCACCATAGCTGTTCGCTTCGCGGTGCTGGCATACGGCCATTTCTCCTCTGTGTAGTAATCGTTGTCGTACTCGTTCTTCAGAATTTTGTAGATATCGTAGGCAATGACAGCCTCATCGTATTTCTGATTGAAAGTATTGAGGTTTTCAATAGCGGTGGTGAGAGTTTCTGCTGTTGTTGGAGCGGTGGCATATTCAGTCACATAGCTGCTGAGCTGGTTTTTCTCCTCAGTAGTGGCATCGGAATGAGGTGCGATCACCTCGTTGATATTCACAGTGTTCTGATATGCAGCATCGAAAGCGGCCTTTAAGGCATTTACGTCATCGGCTGCTCCATAGTAAGTCAGTCTGAACTTGTCGAAAGCGGCATAGTCCTCCACTCTCCTGCTGTCCTTGGCAATACCGATTGTCAGTTTTCCATCAGTCACGATTACCGGAATCTGGTTAGGATAAGTTCCATTGTAGAACTCTACTCCGTTCCAGTATTCATCAAAGTCATTATCATACAAGATTCCACCATTTCCATAACTATTCTCCATCACAGATTTCAGAGCGATTCGAGAATCATTAGCGAAGAGGAATGTTCGGCGAACATATTCATTGTTATTCCAATATGTTGCATAAGTAGAACTTACAGAATTGCCATTATTATAAAGGCCTGGGTGACCATCACAATAGAATCCCTGGCAAGAGAGCACATACACACCGTTTTTCAAATCCGTCAGCTCCTGAGACACCACACCGAAGTCGGTACGGTTCATGGCAGGATAGGAGTATTTCTTGATATTGTTTACATCACGACTATACCAGTTTACTGGTGCTTTGGAATCGCGGCAGTCATTGAGCCATGCAGTGTAAGGAGAGAAGGAGGTGGAAGCCTGGTTTCTTGACCACCATTCACCATAAGTGCGCACTTTTCCGTCGATTTTCCATGCGTTGATGCGGGAATTTGCCACAGCGAAGTCAGGGTCTTCAATATAGAAGGTAGCATCCACGCCATTGCCATTTGTTGCCTCATCCAGACGTTTTACACGGTCAGCTTTGGTCTGCAGTTTCCACTGGTTGGCATCATCGTTAACAATGAAAAGCGAAGTTGTAGTCATGTTCTTGCCGTCACCCACTGTGACATACTGCTTCACACCATCCTGTTCCGTGTAGATATAGTAAACGTTGGCCTTGTCGGTAGATTGGAATTTGAAGTTGTTGACAGTGCTTCCGTCACCATCAGTATAGATCTTTCCGTTGTAGTTGTAGAGGTAATAGTTGCCAGTGATCACACGAGTAGAATTGAAATCACTCGGCAGACCGATTTTGGATTCAAATGTATAGCCACCGTCAGTTCCTGCTGCCATGGTGAAGTCCACACCGCCTTCGGTCTCAACCACGCCGCTGGTGCCGGCATACTCACCCTGGTTCACATATTTGTCGAGCTTCGTGTTGTAGATATACACGCCACCTGCGGTCACGTTCGGAGTGACTGCTGCGTCTGCGTTGGTCAGGTCTTCCGTACCCAGATAAGTGAGACGGAAGTTGTCGAATGCAGTCCAGCTTGATGCTGCGTTGTTGAGGGTCTTCACACCGATTTCCACCTCCGCGTTGTCTTCGCTCACATAGAAAAGTACCTTGTTGTCGCTGCCGCGATAGAGCGTCTCGTTCCAGAAGTAGTTTCCAGCCTGCTCTTTGGAATTAGGAATATAGCCGAGATCTGAAGTCACTCCAACCTCACCGTTGTTGCCTGCCTCATCAAAAATTGACTGCACATAAGTGGCGCGGTCACCGGCAAAAAGTACGGCAAAGCGAGGTTCGTTGCCTGCCTGATAGGCTGCAGCAGCTGCACTGACAGTACCTGTGCGCTGGAAGGCAGACGCAGAGAGTTCGTAAGTACCAGCCTTAGGGAAAGTCACCGTCTGACTGAATTTGCCAATGCTCGTATAGATTTCAGCCACACGATACTGTCTCTGGGTTGCATTGCTTGTTTCTGTATAAGAAGCATTTGTCAGGCTCCAGTTGCTGTTGTCTGTGGAATTCCAAATGAGGTTCGCATCCTTAATCAGGTGAGTGGCATATACGGGATTGGCTCCTGAAGCTTCGCCCAGCTTCTCATCCAGTTCATCTTTGCTGACGATTTTCCATGTCGTGTTTTCTGTTGAGTTCAGATCGTCAGCAGAGCAAGCCCGACCACCGTTTGAATCCGTATTACCAGTGAGGTAATAACCTGTAAGATTATTTTTGATATAGTACGTATTGTCCCCTGCAGACTCAAACACCCAGTATTCACCAGTACCCCTATTTTTTCCATCGGAGAATGCATATTCTGGACTATTGGTATAAGAATAGAAGTGGTTCGAGGTCTCATCTGCAAAAAGTGTCTTGATGATATAGGCATCCTGACCATCTACTTTTTGGAAACTCAATGGCATACCAGCTTCAGACAATGTGTAGTATGTGCTCCAAAGACCGTTGAAGTTCACATATTTTCCGGTACCCACATTATAAAGATAAAGGTTGTCACCTTCTTCCACAGCCTGACCAGTCACAGATGTAGTGTTCTCAGCAGTCAGACGGAAATTGTCGAGCAGGACTGAAAGGCCATGTCCATCAGTGCGGTTAAAATTAACTTGAACTCCAAGATCAAGTGTGGTTTCACTTTCTAATGTGAAAGAAACCTCAGTAGTAGTCCAGTCATTAATAAAAATGCCTGAGGCATTATTTGTACTAAGCCCAGTCGTTGCTGTAATTGCAGCACTTGTCTCACCTGCAAAAAGTGACAGGCTGTGGCCATCAGCCTTTGAAGAACCCGCCTTACTATCTACAGACAATTTATAAGTTCCTTTCGGGAGTTTGACCGACTGCTTGATTGTGGTCGTCAATACACCCCAGGAATTACGTGTGTAATAAGCGTATGAACCGTCGGAAGGGTCTCCCGGACGGCCATAATTGTTGTCTGTGGCCTGTGCATCGGCATTAGTCAACATAGAACGATAATTACCCGTAGTAGCAACACTGTTCGTCACAGTCCAGCTCTTCGGGGCTGTTACATTGTACCTGCCGGCCCCAGCTGGAGAGAGTGTGCTGACGTCGTCGTTCTCGAAACTCGCATTCTTCAGATACCTGGCAGTGACATCTGTCTGAGCCGCCGATGCTGAGCTGAAGAGCGAAATGGCCAGCAGCAAGGCACTTGCCGCCAACAACCTTTTTCCTTTCGTAAAACTCATTCTCATGATTTTAAATTTTAGTAATACAATAAAAAAAAATTTATATAAAAATAAAGTTTGAATTCTTCTGAAAATCCAGGGGAGCCTCACGGCTGCCCTGGATTTGTAGGTGATTTGTTTTCTTAAAACTAACTATTGCTGTCCGATAAAAGTTTTTTGCACGGAATGAAATCAGGCTGAATCCCACA